>CEPQ01054606.1_pt1 | contig 15015 bp, 10 predicted proteins | sample 530411 | NCBI WGS metagenome assembly CEPQ01 (sample SAMEA2620039, study PRJEB7988) | marine metagenome | isolation source: saline water (ENVO:00002010), including
GCAGACACTGGAATACAAACTCATTATTCTGGATGTGATGTTGCCGGGCATGAACGGCTGGGACATTTTGCGAGAATTGCGCCGCACCCACGATACGCCGGTGCTCTTCCTCACTGCACGCGATGAAATCGAGGACCGCGTGAAGGGTTTAGAACTGGGTGCTGATGATTACCTGGTCAAGCCATTTGCGTTCACGGAGTTGCTGGCAAGGGTACGAACATTGCTACGTCGTGGCCCGAGCCGTGAATCCGACATCATCGAATATGCCGGTGTTCAATTGGATGTATTGCGTCGCAAGGTAACGCGGGATGGTCAGCGAATCGATTTGACCGCGAAAGAATTTGCATTGCTGCACATGCTGATTCGCCGCCCAGGAGAGGTCCTCTCCCGGCCTCAAATAGCCTCTCAAGTCTGGGACATGAACTTCGACAGCGATACCAACGTCGTTGACGTCGCCGTGCGGAGGCTACGCGTGAAGCTTGACGACGGCTTCGAGAGCAAACTGCTTCATACCGCCTGGGGCATGGGCTACGTTTTTGAGGCGAGAAATTGAACTCCAGGAATCCAGCTTCGATGACATCACGTCTAGTGGCTCTTTTTGCACTAGTAGCGATTATCACATTCGCAGCTGTTGGCACTTATCTTTATCACTCGTTGTACGTTCAGCTTGAGCGCCGAGACGATGAAGAGCTTATCGGAAAAAGCCGATCGATTGATCACCTCGTTCAAGAAGCTGGCTCAATCGAAAACATAAAAGCAAATAAGCATGCCATGCTGGATACCATTAGCGGCCATGATCAGCTTCTGGTACTCATCACAGATTCATCCGGTGCCACAATCTTAAAGAACTATGTTGGCCGATCTGGAGTGGGGACACCACTCTTCAACAGTCTCAAAACAACTCAAGTCAATGCCCTTCAAAGCATCGATATAGATGGAGCCAGTGGACGCCTCATAGCCAGCAAGCCCAAAACCAGCGCTGGCGAGGAGACCATAGTGGTGGTCGCGCGCACTGCTTCTGACCGCATGGAACTGCTTTCCGAATATCGTACGGAGGTATGGTACGCAGCGTCGATCGGTACGCTTCTCGCAACGCTCTTGAGCTTCTTCCTTGTTCGCGGAGGACTTCGACCGCTGAGGTTAATGGCCGCACAGACGCATGCGATTTCCGCAAATCGGCTCGACACCAGGCTAGACATCCGCTCGGCCCCCAAGGAACTGCACGACATCGTTGAATCATTCAACGCGATGCTGGATCGCCTACATCGTAGCTTTGAACAGTTGACGCAGTTCTCGGCAGATCTGGCGCACGATTTACGCACCCCGCTCAACAACCTGATGGTGCAGACGCAAGTCGCTCTGGGTAAGCAACGATCTGTTGAAGAGTATCAGGGCCTACTCAGCTCCAACATTGAGGAATATGAGCGCTTGGCGCGGATGATGGAAAGCATGCTGTTCCTGGCGAGGGCAGAAAACGCTCATGTCGCTGTGAAGCCTCAGATGCTCAATGTCGAAGACGAATTGGCCAAGATTGCAGATTACTTCGAGGGCATTGCTGAAGAAGCGAAGGTCCGGATTGTCGTCGGCGGAACAGGAGAGATTTTCGCCGACCCGATGCTTTTGCGCAGAGCAGTTGGCAATCTAATTTCCAACGCAATCCGATACACGCCTGAGGAGCGCATTATCCGGGTTGAAGCGACGGACGTAGGTAATGCGACCATCCTGACTGTATCCAATCCTGGAGAGGGAATCCCTCCCGACGTCGTTGGACGAATCTTCGACCGCTTCTATCGAGCAGATCCGTCACGCAGCAGTGCGAGCGGATCCAGTGGACTCGGGCTGGCGATCGTACGCTCAATCATGACGTTGCATGGCGGCGAAGCAGCCGTCAAGAGCATCCAAGGTGAGCGGACAATCTTCAGCCTTACATTCTTCAAAGAAGCCAAGATCATGCGCCCCAAAGGCGTCTGACCACTACCATCGGCGAGGCAATGGACGCTCGCCGCCTCCCATCATTCTAGAGAGTAATTTAAGTTGAAACGACTTGGATATCGGCTGCTCCTGGGCATTAGCGGGCTTGCTGCCTTTTGGATGCTAGGCATGATCAGTGCCAACGAATTCGCCAAAAGCACTGTCTTGATGTCCACCAGCCTGCCCGGAATTGCCGGCATATTTATCGCAGTTCCCTATTTCCGTTTGCGCCCGCGGTGGCTGACTGTTGTTAGCCTAGGAATCATTTCTCTATTCTTCTTCGATGCCGCCTTGAAGGGATTCTTGCGCGACTACTTTGGCCTTCGCCCGAATCCGACTCTCGTTTTGCACGCAATTTTCAACACCAATCCTGACGAGACCAACGAGTTCTTCCTGCACAACTGGCGGAAACTGGCGGAGGCGGGAGGAATCCTTTTGTTCGTCGGCGCCTGGATTTTCTGGTTCGAGAAATGCATGTCCTTCAGGGAAGCGCGCTTGCCGTTGAACACGCTACGCAGATCCGGCTTTGCCAGCATAGGTGTTCTACTTACAGCGTTCCTGGCATTGCATTTCAATCCCACGATGGCGAAAGAAAACCCTGCTTTGTTTTGGCCAATTCGATACATGGACTATCGTAACCAGCTAAAGCAGGCACAAGAATTGCAGCAAACCGTTGCCCGCAATATGGCACAGCGATCCGAGTGGAAGGTGCAGTACACCGGACCTGCCAACAACACGGTTGTTTGGATAATCGGGGAAAGCACGAATCGCAGCAATATGTCGCTATATGGCTATGGCCGTAGAACTACCCCTATGCTGGACGCATTGCGAAACCAGCTGGTTGTCTTTCAAGATGTGATCTCATCAGAGCCGGCCACCATGTCGTCGCTGATGAAGATGTTCACGCCTGCCGATCTTGTTTCCCCTGACGCGTGGAATAGCAAGCCTGATGTCTTGATGTTAGCCGAGGAGGCTGGTTACAAGACATTCTGGATTTCCAATCAGGTCCCGAATGACGGCTGGCTCGGTCTTGTCTCCGAGCGTGCAGATGAGAAGCTATTCATCAACAAGGGCGCCGGTCGCGGAGAGAACAATTTCGACGGAAACCTATTACCTGGACTTGAAACCGCACTAGCCAATCCGGCGCCGAAGAAGCTCATTGTCGTGCATCTGCTTGGCGCTCACCCCACCTACGACATGCGTTACCCATCGTCATACGCCAGATTCAACGACGTCAATGATGCCGTCGCAGAGCAGCTTTCAGCTGCAGGACGCTCAATCTGGATCCGACAGTTGCGCAACGAATATGACAACGCGATCACCTACAACGACTTCGTCGTGGCAAGCATGATCAAGAGCACCATGGCATCTTCCCCCAGGGCGGCAAGCCTGCTCTTTAGTGCCGACCACGGCCAGGAAGTAGGTCACACGAGAGATCATGCAGGTCAATCGGTCGCCGATCCTTCCGGTTATGAAATCCCCATGCTTCTCTGGACCAGGTCATTCTCAGGAAAGAACGCCGTCGACAAGGCAATTCTAGAAAATCGCCCCTATCAAACGGACCATCTTGAACACACCATTATGGGATTACTCAAGGTCGAATCTCGCTACTACTCGTCGTCTCGGGACATCATGAGTGACGCATTTGTCAGCGAAGACTTCTCCAACGGACTACGCAGAATAAACGGACGTCCGTATTTGCCGCGGACAGTGACGTTCAACCAGCCACCGGTGAAGGTCGGCTCCTAGAGCCGTGAAACGCGTAGCGGACAGAGAACAAGCAGATGGAAAGCATCGTGTCAGTGCCATCAACCACGCTCGAGATCAAATCTGACAGAAAATTAATAAATGATCCTGGAATCATTCATTTCTGCATTTCTCCAACCTTCTTTATGGTCGATACCGGGGGAGAATCAACATGGAGAAGTCTCGCATTGCCGAGCATTTTCACGCGAGTGCTCAACTCAAGATCGATGCAGCCCAGACTCTTGAAGAGCCCATTCTCGATGCCATTAAGGCAATATCAGCTACGTTGGCCCGAGGATCGAAAATTCTTTCCTGTGGCAATGGTGGCTCGGCCGCCGATAGTCAGCATTTTGCGGCAGAGCTGGTAGGTCGCTTCGAGCGCGAACGCAAACCTCTTCCTGCCATCTCGCTCACCACTGATACCTCAATCCTGACCGCAATCTGCAACGACTATGGGAATCAGGAAATATTCTCCAAGCAGGTGCAGGCTTTAGGCCGCAGTGGGGACCTCTTGTTGGTCTTTTCTACGTCCGGAAACTCCGAGAACATCCTCGCGGCTGTGCAGGAAGCCCATCAACAGGGGATGCAAGTTGTTGCGCTCACTGGCAAAGGCGGTGGTCAACTAGGCAGATTACTCACACCGCTGGACATCCATATCTGCGTTCCACATGAACGCACAGCGCATATTCAGGAGGTGCATCTCACAGCCCTGCATTGCCTATGCGATGGCATAGATAACTTGCTGTTCGGATCTGTTCCGGGTCACGACCACGGAAGTTAAAAGATTACAAACTTGTAATAACTACGCAATCTTTTTCTCGATATTGCCTCGGTAAAATCTATTTCAATATCCCACCGCCGCGGGCAATCCACTTGCGACTGAAACAGAAAAATGACTTCATCCCATAATGAGGAAGATCGCGAAGACTTTGAAGGAGACGGAGATCTTTCCGATCTTCTCAACGAATTGCGCATCCTGTTACCCGCTGCCCAGTTACTGACCGCGTTCCTCATCACGCTGCCATTTAACAGCGGATTCTCACAGATCGTTGAATCAGAAAAGTGGATATTCCTGGCCACATTCTGCTGCTCACTAACTAGCTTAGTTCTGTTTGCCGCCCCTGCGGTGCAGCATCGGTTATTACGCCCTCTCCGGGATCGTTCACGCTTCAAGACGCTAGCTTCACGCCAGATGTTATGCGGCGCGGTATCACTTTCATTTGCGCTTGTCTTAGCGAGCAACCTGGTCGTCTCACAAGTCTTCGGCCACCTTCGTGGCGTTTGGTTCGCTATGGGGACCGGGGCATTGATCTTCTCGCTTTGGTGGCTGCTGCCACTCAGATTTCTCCGCGACCTTTCAGGTACTCGCCCGTTAGTCATACGTAATGGGTCTGATATCTAGAAGGCGTGATTTTTCAAGGGCGTCATGTAAGCCATTCATTTGGCGTCTTCATTCTATAACGGAGTACACGTGAGTTTTCTTCGCAAAATAATCGGACGCCACCATGGCGAAAAGCGCCGGCATGGCGATACCGGCCACCACGGCAGCAACAACCAATATGGCAGCAACGAACACGGCGGCCACAGCAGGCATAGCCCGCCACCCACTGGACGCGGACGGAGTGCCAATCCGATCGGCACTAGCTGCCCGCGGTGCTTCACCGTCAGCAGTCCTGGCGCCAGGTTTTGTCATGAGTGCGGCAGCGGTCTAACAGCCATCGCTTGCACTCAGTGTGGTAGCGGAATGCCGTCTGGCACCAAGTTTTGCGGCCAATGCGGAACGTCTTCCACGTAACTGTAGCGCGGAAAGCTCCTCCCTTTTAACGGCTTAGGCCACGAATCACCGCCAAGAGTAATCATGACAACAAAACTACGCCTCGATATTCCCGTTTTGCTCCCAGATGTTGAAGATGCAAATGACGTCTGTGTTCGACGCCTCATCGACGAAATCGGAACACAGGCCGGCGTAGTTAATGTCCATGTCCGTCCGCCTCGTGGCGCCGGAGTGTCACAGCTGTGCGTCCACTATGACACCGCGCAGTTACCCTTTGGTCGTATTCGAGAAATCGTGACCGCTGCAGGCGCAAAGGTTTCTGAGCGCTATGCACACATAGTCTGGAAGGTCAGCGGAATCAACCATCAACGGCGGGCCCGAACTGTTGCAGACCATTTGCAAAAGCTACCTGGCGTGTTAGCCGCAGACGTCGCCACCACGAGCAGCTTGCATGTTGATTTTGATCGTCAACAGTGCGATATACCGAAACTCACGGCTGCATTGAAGAGCCTGGGTGTGAAGATTCTTGATCAAACTGTTGCGGCCGAAAATTCTCCTCCTGCAGAGGAACAAGAAGATACACACGATCATCAGCACTCCCATACGGATGGCGACGCCCATAAGCACTCGCATGCCCATGGCTCGAGTCACGCCGAACATGGTGGAAAGGATACTGAGCACTCTCATGAACATGGCGGCATGCTTGGCGCCAATACAGAGCTGATCTTTTCTCTCTTATGTGGCGCACTCCTGGGCATCGGCTGGGTCATTGAAAGATTCGTTGCTGGCATGCCGGCCTGGCTTCCCATGGCGTGCTTCATTTCGGCATATTTCTTCGGCGGCTTCTACACTGTCCGGGAAGCCATCGACAATATTCGGCTTAAGCGTTTCGAAATCGATACGCTGATGCTGGTCGCTGCGGCCGGCGCCGCGGCGTTGGGATCGTGGGCAGAGGGGGCGCTTCTGCTGTTCCTGTTCAGCCTGGGGCATGCACTAGAACACTACGCCATGGGCAGGGCGAAGCGCGCGATCGAAGCCCTGGCCAAGTTGGCCCCCGAAGTAGCCTCCGTACGTAGAGACGGGCAGATTACGGAAATCCGGGTCGAGGAGCTGCGAGTCGGCGACGTTGTGTTGGTGCGCCCGAACGAGCGCCTGCCAGCAGACGGATTTATCGTTGTTGGCAACTCCGCGATTAACCAAGCCCCAGTTACCGGGGAGAGCATCCCCGTCGACAAGCGCCCAGTCGACGACGTCGACTTGGCCCGCGCCCGACCAGATGGAGTGCCGAGCGACTCCAAGGCGTTCGCAGGCACAATCAACGGCGCCGGCGCCATTGAGATCGAGGTAACACGTCGCTCCAGTGAATCTGCGCTGGCCAGAGTGGTCAAGATGGTGAGTGAGGCAGAAACACGGAAGTCGGCTACGCAACGCTTCACCGACAAGTTCGAGCGTGTCTTTGTCCCGGCCGTTCTTGCCCTGGCATTCCTTCTGCTGTTCGCATGGGTCGTCGTCGACGAGCCCTTCCGGGATAGTTTCTATCGCGCGATGGCTGTTCTGGTCGCAGCAAGCCCGTGCGCGCTCGCCATTGCCACTCCTAGCGCCGTGTTGTCAGGAATTGCTCGTGCTGCACGCAGCGGCGTTCTCATCAAAGGCGGCGCACCACTTGAAGAACTTGGCTCCCTCAGCGCCATCGCATTTGATAAGACGGGCACCCTGACCGAAGGGCGGCCTCGCATCACCGATGTCATACCGGCCGAAGGAATTGCAGTCGAAGAACTCCTCAATGTTGCGCTGGCGGTCGAATCGCAGAGCGACCACCCTCTTGCAACGGCGATCACACGAGACGCGAAGAAACATTTAGGCTCTTCTCAGAATCCACCAAATGCGCTGGACATTAAAAGCCTGACTGGCCGCGGGGTTACCGCAACCATCGCCGGCGAGACGGTTTGGATTGGCAAGCTGGAGATGTTCGGCAGCGACGACGTCCCCGCCTTAGATGCAGCAACCATATTCGCTGTTGAGAAACTGCGTGAAAACGGCAGGACCACGATGGTAGTACGGCATGGTCAGCGCGATCTGGGGACAATCGGCCTGATGGATACGCCACGGGCAGATGCCAAGGGAGCACTGCAGGAGCTTCGTGAGATTGGGATTACCCGAATGATCATGATCTCCGGAGACCATCAGAAGGTTGCCGATGCAGTGGCCAGCGAAGTCGGCCTGGACGAGGCCTGGGGCAATCTGATGCCTGAAGATAAGGTTGAAGCCATTCGTAAACTTCGCCAAACAACCAAGGTTGCAATGGTTGGTGATGGAGTCAATGATGCTCCGGCTATGGCTAATTCAACGGTGGGCATTGCCATGGGCGCTGCTGGCTCGGACGTCGCCCTGGAGACTGCCGATGTGGCATTGATGGCAGATGACCTGAAGAATCTTCCTTTCGCTGTCGACTTGAGCCGGCATACTCGAAGTGTCATCCGGCAAAACGTCTTCATCAGCCTGGGCGTCGTTGCGTTCCTGGTGCCAGCAACCATTTTCGGCTTAAGTATTGGTGTTGCGGTCGCAATACATGAAGGCTCCACGTTGATCGTCGTCTTCAATGCCCTGCGATTGCTTGCTTACTCCAGGCGATCTACCAGATAACCAACTGTGCATGCCGATTTTCGACGACGACATAATTGGTTGCACGGATCGCCTTGTCAGATTTTCCGCTTGGGAGGTGCCTCTACGTAATACCTCGCACTTATCACTGAACGATGATGGAGCTGAATTTGGACCCAAAAGCTCTGCCGATTCGTTACATGGTCGGGATACGTGTGCAACATGCAAGAAGCGTATGTAACCAAGTGGCAAATAGCACGCTCACGGCTGGAGAATGGTTCACTGCCTTGTCTGACCGTCCTTTCTCCTGGACGAAAATAAAAAACGCGACCACTCGTCCTCGAGTGCGTGACTATTCCTAAATATGCGCACGCTCTGACTCTATCCCAAGGCGCCTTTGAGAATAAAAAGCCTATCTGTTCTATTATCGAATTTCCGTTTACCTTCCTAGCCCAGTCCGAGTGGTTCATTCAAAAAGTGGGGCATTTTTCAATGCAAATTAACAGATGGCGCCGTGAATGAATCATCACTTAAACACGCTTGGGAGAAGATGCTGATATCTCTCCCAGCATTTCAGAGATAACACCGCTGACATATGACCGAATCGATTCTTCGTTTTTCTGACCGAGTTTCAAGGAGACAGCTCGGCAAACGTCGATCAAACTTGTGTCCATACCATTCGCCAATCTCTTCTTAATTTCCTCAACAATGGCGGTGTGAGTAAAGTGGTGCCTTAGGATATGGACAGCAGCTCCCTTCCCCGCCTCTAGACGCTTGAATTCATCGCTGAAAATCCTTGTGAAGCAACCGGGACTCAATGGGCGGCCTGTCGATGCAGATGTAAAAAGATAGCCTCCTCCTCTACTCAACGGCCATCTACGGTATTCATAGTAAGGTTTATAGAATGCCTCTACGAAATGAAGAATCTGGTAGGCCAATTCCAAAGGAACATCGTAAGTAAAGCGATAAGAATTTTTCTGGGCATCCGGTAAAACTTTAATCTCCGTCCCCTTTGCCTTAACAAGGATCTCTTCTGAAAACTGAGCAATTCTAAGTTTCACCATAGATTCTCTCCTCAGCCCCGTTATCTGCCCGATCTTGAGATACAAAACATTCCTCAGACTTTCAAAGTCAACCCCGTCCTTGAGCATGTGCTCCTCGATTTTTTCAAGATCATCTTTTGTCGGAACCTGTTGATACGTATAGATTGACGGGCTTCCCACACGATGCTCGCACAGCGGGAATCGTTCATCGTGTTGGATATACCGAGTCTTGAATCCCTGCTCCACCTTTCCCTTTCTATTTCCTTTCCAACTACCCGAGTGCAATGATGACGTTACAAAGCAACCAACAGGACCAATCAAATTTAGGTTCGGGTAGAGATGATATTGGCACCACCATAAGAACCAATACACCGACCGAAGTTTTGCATTAACGGTTCTATCCCAAGCAGACTTGTCGTGTCTAGAAATTTTGTTTTCCTCCACACGCTTACGCTGATCATTCTTAAATGACACTAGCAATTTATCGTCGGCGCTGGTAACAAGACGTCGTCGGGTTTCAAGGAATTGGAGGAAACTAAATATGGCCCGCACATCCGCGCTTACCGTTAATGGCTTTTTTCTTTTTATGGCGGCCAAAAAATATGAATATTGAGAAATCAGTGGATATATCTTGACGGGCTCAGATTCGCGATAAGCTACTGCGATTGCGATCCCGTCTGCGGAAGTAACCCAATGCAGTGAGGTTTTCATCAAGTGGCCCTGAGTTTCTTTGTCTTCGCTAGCTCCCTGGTAACGTCTTGAAGCCGGTCCTTAAGACTTTGTATTTCATCATTCAAACCATTTTTAATCGCACGAAACTCGTCAGCCTGGCTTTTTTTTGTACGACGTTCGGCATCGAGTTTCTTCGTTAAGTCATCAATTAACTTAAAACTGTTCACGTAGGCCTGCTCGACAACTAATGTTTTGGCTCTTTGAATCGCGAGCTCTTCAGAAATGTCGGGGGATCTTTTATTATCAGCGGCCGCATTTTCTTCTTTTATTTTTTTCATCAATTCGAGCGCTAAACTAGTTCGCACAAGATCCCCTCTGAGAGTCTCGGCTGCGTTTGCGACAAACAGACCATGAACCGCCCATGAATTAAATGCCCTCAACGATGAAGGCACATTGCCCAGCTCTTCTGCTGTTAGCGTCCGCTTTTTAAGCCTGCCCCACAATAGTTGCAGCCGCTCGATTTTCAGATCTAGATTCTTCGCGGCCAAAGCGCGATTTCGATGTGATACATGAGTACCGGAAGTCATTCAGAAATCTCCATTCTGCTGGCATGTAACGTGATAACCCACGTCAGATTGTGAATCTGCCGATCTAGCCTCGCTCGTTCAAAATCGTTCATGTCACTATTTAAGACGCGACCTTTCATCGCAAGTAGATCATTCTTCATGTGGTCGTAGTAACCGCGACTTACATATGAAAACGGGCATTTTGCACACGTAGCAGGTGAAGCGTTTTCCTGTTTCACTCCGTCACCATCCGTTGCGCAGTGAGCAAGCTTTGCGGCGCGTTGTCCACCGGCCATACAATCACCATTCGGTCCAGGCTTAGGCCAATGCCCAGCAGATGCAACTGTCTCTCGAAGTACACGAACGCGTTCATCAAGCGATTCCGTGCGATACACCGCCGACTTGCTCAATCTCAAATCAAGCAACCGAATGTATTTGGGATAGCCGCCAGAGACCTTTCCGGCAAGGGATTTACTAATTATCTCCTCCAGCCTTTCTTGACCAACTTTTTGAAAAGCCTTCAAAGTCGCCGCTAGATCATTTCCAATGTCCAGACGGGCAGCAAGAGGTGCTCCCGATAGTGCTGCATCGATCGCCTCCAACTGATCTCTCGCAGACGGATCAGTTATGTAGACAAGAACTCCGGCCATCGATTCGCCCATCTGGAACGCCAAGGCCTGCAATGTTCCATGCTCAAATCGATAGTAGAAATAAATTGCGTAGAACCTACGCAATGTATGAGTTTTGAACTCAATGACTACCGCTTTTCCGTTTAGCAGATACTTCAACATACCCTGTCGCAATACTTCCTCAACTGAAAACGAAGAGGGTTCCTTTGCGATACCTCGATATTTACTTAACCTACGATAAGTAAATAATTTATCTGTCCGATGATCAACCGACGAATCATGATCAATATCAGCAATTAAGTATGCGTCGAATAGTCGATTCAACAGTGAAATCGCTAGATAGGTCGCCCGGCCTACATAGAATCGCTTGTAATCTCTAAGCGATTTCTCCAGATAAAAGGCCATGCTATATACACCCAGAACCTCGTCTTCAATTTTCAAGTCACCTCGGCAGATTCCGATGCTCCAGGAGGAGATCTCATCGCGCCTTCGGGCATTCAGTCCGCCGATTACCATGAAGCAGGCAAGTAAAAGAATTAGAACTACCTCGCGCAAACTGAAAGCACCTTGCTCCTCTGCTGGCATATCTCGATTGCTGACTTTAAAGTCGGGGAATATTTTTGCGATATCAGCTTCCATGGGGGCCAGCTGGGCATCAATTTCCTTTCCTGGATGTGGCAACCCATGAAGCTTTCGATTCGCAACGCCAACGGCGATTTTTTCAATGTAACCACAAACAATAGGCCCGACTTTTTCAATCCAAATCATAGAAGAGGCAAGAATCTCTGCCACGTCCTCCACTTGTAGATTTCTTGTTCTCCCGTCTCTTGGCGTAGCGGGCCTGCATAGTTCAACGTTTGCGGCAGCTTCGACCGTATATGGGTGCGGTAACAATGCTAGATTCGCAACAGCCTGTAAATTATCGAAAGCTGTTACGGGATGCGACGGTGGATACCCTTCGTTGAAAACTTTAGTGCGTGGATTCAGCTTGACCTTTGCGTAAAGATTTTCTGCATTTGGGGCAAGGAATTCTGCTGGTGCATTCGTCTGAAGCGCTCGCTGAAAAGCGAGGGTTCTAATCGAATAGCAATTTTTGAATGGAGGGCCGAGAAATTCAAATAGCTCCGGTGGCTCGGTGGCATCAACCAGAGCGGTAATTCGCTCTTGAATGCGCAATAGCTTTCCCCATCCACCAGCTATCAATTTTTCGTTGGTATCTAGCCAGAATTGATCAGAGATATCTCTTGGATCATAAATCTCTTCCAGCCAGCAATACTCAAAGAACTTGACTATGTGCCCGGCGATCTGGAAAGCTTTCTCAGTAGTGGTCTTCGATATTTCTGTTAGACGTTGAAGGTAGTTTTGTACGGCCAAGACAGTCCATATGGCAAACTTGGGCCGATCGGCAAATGTCATCCCCGTCTCATGCCATTCACTATCCGGGAGGTAACATTCCTTAAAATTCAGTTCGTGGTACTGCAGCCCCGTTGACGATGCGAAACTACGCTTGATCAACATTACAAAATCATCCGTCACTTTTACGTGAGAATGGGTGACGAGCTCCTTAAGAACGTGCCATTCCCAATCGGCGGAGTCGCCTTCACTAAGGTAATCTTCAACTTCCGCTCTGATCTTTCCCTGTTTCTTCATCGCTATCTACCTCCGCTTGGATGTTTAGAATGAGCCGCTTGTATGGCCCGTTTTCGATAAGGAAACAAAGCCGCTCAACAAATATGAAATTGGGAAAGATATACTTCTCAAAAGAGTGCGGATTTTCGGAATGCAAACGCTGCCAATTTTCTCGAAAATAGATTCTCTTCCGAACAAGCTCGCGAAGCCTGTCTAGATCTATGATTATTTTTCTATTTTTGCACCCTGCCCCCACATGACATGAACGTGCATCACACTGTTCACCATCAAGAAAAGAAGGATCAGGCGGACTATTCGGATCCGAGCATGTTGCGCCATCACCGATCGGCTCACCATCGCTCTTATGCAGGCTTGCAGCTTGCTCAAAGTTATAGATGATCGTGTGCTCTACCCTACGCGCAAACTCTAGATTGATTGCACTGTTCGTGCGAGCAAGAAGGAGTTGTTCGATATAGTGGGCAGTGGCGTACAAAGTCGCGTGACCACCAATGTGCCTGGTTAGTTCATGAGATCCCGTGCTCGCATATGTGCTGGTCAGGACCTGCGTTCTTACTTGTTCATACGAGAAGCGAGGCAACTGATACCGACCGCAAAACTCAACGAGCCACCGTTGGTGTCCCATCATCAGTTGATCGTGTACCTTATTTCCTTGCGTCCACCCAAACCAAATTCGTGTTTCGTCTTCATTCAAAAATTTATAGTTTTTTAGTTGTGTGTAGTTCCACTTTACGATGCTGAGTGCATATCGCAACTCGAGCATGTTTGGCTCGACGACGAATCTAGGCGTTTGCTGGTCTGTCTTGGTCTTAAAACCCTGGATGACGAACGCCTTATCTCCTTTTTTGCTCATGTCCTCCAGATCATTTATATCCATCTGGAGAACCGAAGAGATGTTCCAACCTGTATAGGTTTGAACGAGTAGCAGTGCTGCAAAAATCTCACGAGAGCATGCCCTAAAGGGCAGACTTATATATTGGCGAAAGCGAATTACTGGGGCCTTCCGAGGCTCCAGCAAGACCTTCACAATCTGTTCGCTACCGTCGAAAGATAGACCGCCGTCATTTCCACCTGCGGTGCAGGTTATTGCGGCGATCTTTACATAAAGGCTGAGCACAACCTCAGGTTGGTCCCGAATAAGTCCATAGAACTCTTCACCTGGCCCTTTCTGCTTCCCTCCGTGAAGACTTCCCTTCCTGAATTTATCTAGCCAAAAATTTGCATCTAGATCTATCGCCATATCGCCAACAAACGTTAGATATGTACGTTCGGCACTAAATAATTTCAGCTCTTCACAGCAAGCGTCTTTCACTTTTTGTAGATCTCGGTGAAGAGTCTCGGCCATGTCTACGCGAAGCTGACGCACAGTCTCGAATGGAGTGGCGCCTATTGGATAGGAGGATCCAGTGGGGACGGAGGGCAAATCACTAATCAATTTCCGCGGCTGCCTCGAGCCACGACCCAACTGCGACTTGAAGCGCACAAAGTGCTGCGGGTGAACATTTCCTGATGGAAACACTCTAAATAGGTGGGCTATGACTGACTTGAAATGGACAAACAGGGTACGGCGCCGGTTCTTTGAATAGTCAGGGCTATCTGCGAGCATCTCCGCCACATTTGGAAGCAGAACAAGAATTTGTTGGGTTGTAACCTGGTGCTCAGGCAAGTTGAGAATAGCGAGCACCGCGTCATTTTTCGCGAGCAGTTTAAGTGCGCCCAAAAAATCCTGCATTTGGTACAACCAAACTGTTTTGCCCAGCCTCCGTTGCCTCTCGTCCTGCAAAGCCAACTTAGACCACAACCACCCGGATGCTGATAAACGGAGCTCGTCTGCCGAAAATGCCCATGAATAAATACGGGGCTCGCCGTATCGGATGATTTCCGTCTGGAAAATGAGGGGATCCAATTGCTACTCCTCTCGTAAGAAGTAACCGGACTGCTATCAGTTCTTTATATTAGGCCCTTCTACTATGTCTTTCAATTTTGAATACTACATAATGATAAACCGTCAACCTGGCTCCGGCCGACCTGCCCAAGGACTCCGGGCGCTTCGACCTGCCCATCGCCCTGGGCATCCTGGCCGCCTCCGAACAGATGCCTGCGGATCGTCTGGACGATCACGAATATGCCGGCGAACTGTCGCTGTCGGGCCAGCTGCTGCCCATTCGCGGCGCACTGGCCATGACCTGCGCCATGCAGCGCGAGCAGCAACAGGATGGCCACCGGCGCAGCTTCATCCTGCCGGCCGCCAATGCCGACGAAGCCGCACTGCTGCCCGAGGCGCAAATCCTCCCGGCCACCTCATTGCTGGAGGTCTGCACCCACTTCAGCACGCGCGATCCCGCCGACCGGCTGCAGCGGCACCA
>CEPQ01024199.1_pt1 | contig 14951 bp, 13 predicted proteins | sample 530411 | NCBI WGS metagenome assembly CEPQ01 (sample SAMEA2620039, study PRJEB7988) | marine metagenome | isolation source: saline water (ENVO:00002010), including
ACGCGGTTCAGATTGTAGATGTCCCCTTGTTTTTTGAGTTTGGAGAGCACTGACATCGGATTCTCATCCATCCAGTCCGAGAACAGGATCACGTGTTCCCGATCAGCCAGTTTCTTGCCAGCATCAGCAGGATCGATGACGATAGCGCCATATACCCCGGTCTGCTCTTGCATCCCCGAATGGGAGTGATACCAGTAGGTGCCGCTTTGCTTTACCTTGAATTTGTAGGTAAAGGTCTCTCCGGGAGCAATGCCTGCAAAGCTGATCCCAGGTACACCATCCATTTGAAACGGCAAAATAATGCCGTGCCAGTGAATCGAAGTATGTTCACGCAGCTTGTTGGTGACGTTGATCGTGATCATGTCACCTTCTTTCCAGCGCAAGGTGGGCCCTGGCAGGGAGCCATTGATCGTCGTGGCGATGGACTGCTTGCCCGTGAAATTGACAGGCGATTCTGCAATTACCAGGTCAAACACCTTACCTGTGAGAACGGGTGCCGCCGAGGGGCTCGCCGGTGTTTCAGCAGCCTGAGCCACCGCTTGCATGGCGCGAGACGACAGCCCTAAAAGCACACCTCCGGCGGCCAGCCCTTTGACAAAACGGCGGCGGGAGTTCAAAGGGGACGATGAGTTCGACATAGGATAAAACTCTCCGAAATGGGGATATGGCGCTGATGATAAGTAGCGCTGGCAATCAGTTGGATTACTCGCGCATTACATTCCTGTAATGATCGCATCACTTCGCCGAACTGGACGTACCATGTAGTGGTTGTTCTACATGTTAATACTATGAAACTTCTTGTGGTTGAGGATGAGCCCAAAACCGGTGAGTACGTCCAGCGCGGACTGACCGAGGCAGGGTTCGTTGTTGATTTGGCAAAAAATGGCTTGGACGGCTATCACTTGGCCATGACCGAGCCATATGACTTGGTCATTCTGGACGTCATGCTGCCCGACGTGGACGGCTGGCGCATCGTCCAGTCGCTTCGTGACGCCCAAAAGACGGTCCCCGTTTTGTTTCTGACGGCCCGAGATAGCGTCTCCGACCGCGTCAAGGGGCTGGAGATGGGTGCCGACGACTACCTCGTCAAGCCATTCGCTTTTTCCGAGCTACTGGCGAGGGTGCGTACCTTGTTGCGTCGGGGTAGCAGCGTATTGCTACAAGATCGGTTGACGGTGGCTGATCTCGTGCTCGACCTCCCGCGACGCACTGCCAGTAGAGGCGGCCGGAAGCTGGTGCTTACAAGCAAGGAATTTGCCTTACTGGAGTTCTTGGCGCGACGCCGTGGTGAGGTATTGCCGCGCTCTTTGATTGCATCGCAGATCTGGGACATCAATTTCAGCAGCGACACCAATGTGATCGATGTGGCGATTCGCCGGCTAAGGGCGAAGGTCGACGATGGTTTTGATCTCAAGCTGATCTTGACTGTTCGAGGAGTCGGCTACATTTTGGATGCACCGGAGCTCGCAGAAAGCTCAGCATGATACGGCAACGCTCCCTCACCCTCCGGCTCGCAGGGCTCTTCGCCGTGGCTTCGACTGCCGTGCTCGTAGGCCTGGGCCTACTCATTACGTCCACAGTCGCTAAACATTTCACGGAACAGGATGAGCAACTCCTTGAAAAAGAATTGCAGCTTATCCGAAAAGTAGTACAGGAGCGAGGTGCGCAAGAAGTGAATTCCACTTTCGGAGAGGCTCTTCATAATCATCCGGATTTTTATGTCTACATCGGCTCGCCAGACGGAGTGACGCGTTACTCGACGCTGGGAGAAGCTACTACACAGATTTTAGCCGCCGCCCACACTGTCAGGGCTGGCCGTTTCTTTGCCATTGCACATGGTGGTCACCAAGAGTTCCAGGCAATCAAGGCTCACTTGAAAGACGAGAAAAGCGGCGAGGATCTGCAAATCGTCGTGGCCGTCGATACGGAAATCCATGAGCACTTCATGCGTAATTTTCAGACGACCTTGGTGCTATACGTGACTGGATCTGCGCTGATTGTAGTCTTGCTAAGCTGGTGGGCGGCGCGGCGCGGGTTGGCGCCGTTGCGAGCGATGTCGGATAAGGTGCAGGCGGTCTCTTCGCATAACTTCGGCGAACGCATGCCCGTCGAGACCTTGCCCATCGAAATCGCGGACCTTGCGGCCAAGCTAAACGCGATGCTGGAGCGTCTTCAACGCGACTTTAATCGCATCACCGAGTTTTCTACTGATATTGCCCACGAGTTGCGCACGCCCATCACCAACTTGCTCACGCAAACGGACGTGGTGCTGACCCAGCAGCGAACGAACGAGGCCTATCGGGACACACTTTCCTCCAATGCAGAGGAATTGCAACGACTCGCTAGAACCATTTCCGACATGCTGTTCTTGGCACAGACCGAGAACGGTATCAGTCTGCCTAGTCATGAGGCATTGAGCCTGCACGAAGAAACGGCGGAGCTTTTCGACTTCTACGATGCACTCGCCGAAGAGAAAGAAGTGCGATTACAGCTTTCCGGAGAGGCGTTCATCAAGGGGGATCGTCTCATGGTACGCCGCGCTTTGAGCAACTTGATCTCCAATGCGATGCGCTACACGCCTTCGTCCGGAAGCATCGCTGTGTCGATTAGCAAGTCTGCGACCAACGTCATCGTACATGTCGAAAACGACGGCCCCGAGATCCCAGCGGAGCATCTACCGCATTTATTTGAGCGTTTTTACCGCGCAGACAAATCGCGTACGAAGGCCGACACGGATTCGGCTGGCCTGGGACTATCCATTACCAAGGCCATCATGCATGCCCATCAGGGCGATGTAACCGTGAAATCAGAACAGGGAAAGACGAGTTTCAGTCTGATCTTTCCTCGTACAGTGGCCTAAGGAAGCGGATTGCGCAGGACGTAAAAAAAGCCACTGAAACGACAAGCGCGACAGTGGCAAATTAGGGAGAGAAGCCCTAAGCGAGCATAAAAAGGGCTGATTACGCGCCTTGATAAAGAGAAGTCGTGGAGCTGCGGGCCTCTGTCGATTCACGCTTCACGTCCGCGCGCGATTTCTGCGAAGGTGCTTGGCGAACGATCGGATAATCGTTGCCGTTGGTGATCAGCCCTGCGTTTTGAGCCTGCTTCAATTCAGCGATCACTTCGGCGCGCGTCTTGGTGCTGGTGAACGGCACGACCGGGTAGTTGTTGCGCGCCGTAACGTTGGCCGCGTCACGCTGGTTGATGTCGGATGCGTAGGTCTGGGCAGAGGCCGCACCGGCTGCAAGTACCAGCAAAGAAAAAGCAAATGCGCGAGAGGTGGTAATCATATCGTTTCTCCTAAAATCATTTCAGAAAGCCCGCTCGAAGGGGCTGGTCGACCAACCTCAGGTAGGACTGATGTTTGATCGTTGAAGAGGATTTTAAAGAGGCTCTCCGCACAGAGACATTGCACGCCAATTACATTCCCGTAATGGTAAATTTCAGTTTCATTAGCCGTCAGCGCGGCGCTATATTGATAGAACATTGCCCCGTTTTGTGACGGCATGAACAGCGTCGTTGCGCAGATAACACTTAAAGGAAAGCATAATGACTATCTATAGGAATAAGGCGTTCAGGAACATATGCGCCCTTACCGGGGTGGCGATACTGGTCGCCGCATGCGCTACCACTCACGAGGACAAAGAGAGCACGCTGCCTTGCACGATTATGCAGCAGAGCAGTCGTTGTGCCGAGGTGCCGATGAGTGATCTACAAAACGAGATGGTCGTCAAAAAATTTAAACCAGCTCCGGCTGGGTCTTATTACGTCTACGTTAGCCGTCCTTACAGTCAAGAGCGCTCCCATCAGGCCAAGGTGTACCTAGATGACAAGCTCGTCACAGCACTCGCCCCGCAGACCTTTGCTAGGCTGAGGGTGGCACCTGGCATCCATACTCTGAAAGTCACCGTGCCCTCTAGCAAGGACGTTCAGGAAACGATAGATCCAACGGGTGCTGCCTTCCTTGAGTATCAGATAGTAGAGTCTTTCTTTAGCGCTGTTCCTACGCTGAAGATCCAAGATGAAGGTGTCGCCAAGAAGATGTTGGAACGCTTGCGCCTGGTGGCACCACCGAACGGCGAAGACTAACTAGATCAGACGCGGTGATTACATAAACGTAATGGCCCGGACGCGGGCTGGTAATCTTCGGGTGCATAGAATGAAGGCTCATTAATTTTTGTGGAGCCAATCATGAAGGTCACCTTTGCTGCCGCTACGGCCTCAATTGTTCTGCTTGCATCGCTTGTCGGCCTTAGCGCACCAGCGACCGCACAAGTCGCTGATCCTTACGGAATGTCCGTGTCCAATGCATTGGTTGATCGGGAGATTCAAATCGATCCTTCGACTAAGTACGTCAATGTGAATCAGGGTGAAACTATTCGTTTCGTCGCTCAAGGAAAAAGTTTCGTATGGAAGTTCGACACTTTCGGTCGGCGACCATTCGAACTCGCAAAAATTGCTCCGGCCGATTTTGCAGCGCCGAATGCCGTCGTCTATCTGGGATTGAATCCCCTCTACCACAGCCGTTAATCACGAGAATCGATTGACCTGATATTCCAGCGTGTCCGGCAATCCAGATCGGTTGTTGCGTGTGTTGGAGAAAGCTAATTTTGGGCTAGTCACTGCGCCGGCTGAGGCATACCTCGGCCGGATGGCCCCAAATGTCGGCTTTCGCCGAAGGTCGTTCCGATTCGCAACACGCTGCTGGCCGCGCCGAAGGCTGGGGAAAATGTTTGTTGGTCGAGATGGTGGTCGTTTGTACGCATGGACTAGCGAGTCCGTTCTCGCACCAGTCGTAGGAGACCAGATCAACTAGCGTAGTCCGGATCTCCAGCAAGAGTCTGGATGACTGCCTCCGAAGTTTTGTCAATTTCGGCAATAACGCCCAGCCAGTGAGCGATGACCCGTTTTACGCTAGGGCCGGGTTGAGTTTCGCGCCACAAAGAAAGCAGCCGGTGATAGCCTAAAAGGTCAGCACGCTGCACACAGTAAGCTGTGATCATTTGCGTGATCGCTATGTCCCCCAGCGCCTCAGGGACACTGCGTAGACGCCGAGCCAGGCCAACCTGTTTCTGCGTATTTTCCTGCATTAAGCGCAATTGTTCGATGATCTTCGGCAAGCCCATTGGATCTGGGTGCGTAACCACTTTGAATTCGTGGTCGCTGTTGTTAGCGGTCACCTGCAATACGTCATGCTGATCGACCCGCACGAGATAGGCACTCTTGATTGCGCTGTGTAGCCACGGAAATAGCAGGCGCTTCTGTCTGACCACTGCCCGCAAATCTTGTTTGAATCCCTGTTCCAAGCCTGGCCGAGGCTCCTTGCGATTGTCAGCATGAATCCGCTCCCATAGCCGTCCAATCTGTTCTTCTTGTTGATCCAGCGAATCGAAGAGCGCAATGTTCCAGCCCAAGCAACAAATCATCACAGCTTTTTCTCGATCAGCTAACTGGTCAACGTAAAGAATGTGTGGCAACGCGAACGTCGAAAAACATTCAGCCACGTTGTAAGACTTCAGTTTCATGCTCGACCGTCGAGGAGGAATTTTGGGTGAGGAAGAAATTCAAGCGGGGAGAATACAGCGCTCGATCCGCTTACTATACCGACAATGCCATATCATTGCGAAACCTACATTTTGAGAGCGGAAAATTTTGCGTGGATCAGGTCTGTCAGGTTGCGGGCTGATCGTACGCCGCCAGTGGCGTATCACGTATTAAAGCTGGAGTTTACGAAAGTTCGCAGCTGAGTCAGATCTGTCTTGGAATAAGCAGCGGTGGTCTGCACGGATGCGTGACCCAACAATGCCTGCGCAACGGGCAGTGGTACCTGATGATCGACTACCAAGGCTTTGGCATAGGCGTGGCGTAACCAATGGGGCGAGGCGGCGCTCAGCAGTGAAGCTTGCATTGGATCGTCGGTCTCCAGTGTGGCAGCGACCGATGTAAAGATGGCCTTGACCTCCCTGTACAGTCCCGCTTCGCGTAGCGTTCCCCCCTTGAGCCCGTGAATCAGGGGCAGCACTTCGTGCGGGGCCGGAGCTGGCGGCAGGCCGCGTGCAGATCGATAGGAGGAAACGGGTTCGATGATAACGTTGGGTAGGGGTACAGCCCTAGGTTTGTTGCCTTTACCGTCCACATACAAGGTCCACTGGCCGTCCATGTCAACTGCTATGCGGGGCAGATTGGTATCGATTTCCCACGCGAGCTCTGCGAGCCGAATCCCGCCGTATCGATACAGTACCCAGATGGCCCGGCGGCGCAACATGGCAATATCTGGTGCCTCGACGCATTTCTTCATCCACGCGTCGCATGCGCAAAGTGCTGCGGTAGGTAAAAATCGTTTGGGTGCAAATTCATTTCTTGCCTGGAGGCCGACAACCAAGCCCGAGGCCGGGTTCGCGATCAGATAACGGGTATCAAACCAGTATTGAAAGAGGCTCGCCACAACAGCAAGTGCGCGAGCCTGGGAGCGGTCGCCGACGGCAATAACGCGCCGCTGGCCATCAGTATCAACGCTTATGCGCGGTCTACGCAGGTAATCTCTATAGCGGAGCAAATCGTTCCTGGTAAGGTCAGAAAGCGGGCCAATATCCTGGTCGCGGCACCAGCCAATAAGTCGCCGTAGGTCGGCCCCGTAGGCGCGCAGAGTGTGGCGTGATCGGCTTGCCCGATCTCGCAAGAACAGCGAAGTCGCCAGGGTATCGTTCTGGACAGCCAAGGTATTCGTGGTGGACTCGCCATTGACGAAGCGCCCACCGCGTGACAACCACGCCGACAGCGAGGCTACACGGTGGGGATCAATTATAGCGAGCCAGTTGTGCTCCTCCTCGCGGTCTGGCGTCAGCTGTGTAGCCTGTTCTTGCAGGCGGAACCGCTGCCGATGGTTACGCAGGAGGCGCTCCATCACATCTGCCGGCGCCGGTGCGCTGCTTACTTCAGCAGTACGAAGTCGACCGCTTTCCCACCATTCGACCGCTTCGGAATGATCAAGAAGCAGATTAAACAGTACCGGCTTGGCTGTTTTAGCTTCACGCAATGAGGGAAAGGCTTGTTTTACCCTGCGTAGGGTCCATCGCTCATAGCAAGGATGACCCAATGCATGCGTAAGGTAGGTCAGCGCGGCGTCTACCGTCTCTGGCACGAGGACGGGCGGCATCACGCCATGATCGAACCATCGGGCCATGCTTACTCTCCTTTGCGACGAGGTGCCGCACGCTTGCTCCCCGGCTTTTCGCTGGGCGCGACAGATCGACGGTTTGACGCTGGGGTCTTCGACAGCGTGGCGCGCATCAACTCGTCAAGCTGAGCCCGCTGGCTGGCATTGACCGCTCTTAACGCGTTGGCTTCGCCGATGGCGGTCTGTCGCTTGTCTCGTTCGGCCCCGGCGTCAGCCTCTGCGTGCGCGAGCGATTCTTCCAGCGATGCCATGCGACGCTCTGCGAATTTAAGTTGAGAGGCCAAACGACTCTGTTCCTGCTGTAGTGCTTGCCGCTGTTGCGCGGTCTCCTGCAGCAGTTGCTTGGATAATCCCTCGTACCGGTGCTGAGCTGCAGAGAGACTTTCCTGCCGCGACCGCTCAAGGGCAGCGACTTGGTCGCGTAGCGCTTGCGACATCGCTTGTGCCTGCTTTGATTGTTCTTCCAGGGAGGACATCTGAACACGGGCGACGGACAGATCGGCCCGTGCTTGCGCCAGCTCGGTGTCGCGGGCTGCCAGCAGGGTGCGCGCCGCCTCTAATTCCTCTCGGAGCATATCCACCCGCATATTGGCCTCGGCCGCAGCTGAGTTGGCTGCCGCGACGGATTGCTGCGCTTCAGCTTTGAGCTTCACCACCTCATCCAATTGCGTGGCTACCGCCGCATGCCAGAGCTGCCGCATGAGCTCGGCAATCTCGTTCGGAATGTCGGGCATGGCGATGTCCGCCAGGCCCGCTGTGACGATTTCGGATTCGACTGCATTTATCGCACGCCCCAACGTCGCTGGGTCACCGCCGCCGAGGCGATCCTTGAGCTTGCGGACGGACACAACTCGTCGGAAGCGCTCACGGGTTGCGGGACTAGCGTCGTGGGCTTCTGCGAGCATCGCCAGGATGGTAGAGCGGATCTGAGCGGGAGAGGCAATGGAGGCGCGCGGCATTGGGGCTCCAAACGAGGATATTTCAATAGTATTACATACATTTCTAACGTTATAAAAGATAAAAACGTAAGTTTTAAATTTATAAATAAGGGATAACTAATATTATCCTTTTAAAACAGACCGAGGCGTAGGTCAAATGATGGCCTGGGGCCGGTTGCGCATAGGAGTGGGCTGGGCATGAGGGGAGAAGGCGACCAGTCAGCAAGTGACTGATTTTAAAAGGAACTTGATGATCGTCGGCCGAAAAGCCGCGCCGCTACAGGGTCAGCCTACCGTCGCAAATTGCACAGGAATCAAAGAGACCCCTACAACCTTTGACTTTGAGCGACAACGCCATGCCCGATCCCCACGAATATCTCGACTCCCCTCGCAGACCGGGCGTCAGCCTCGTCGAGCGCACGCCCGTCCATTGAAGTAAATGCACCCATCTACAAAGTTTGTTAAGTCATTGAATTTTAAGGATACTTTCTCCTTTTGTTGGCAAAATCACTTCCAAATAAATTGAAGCGATTTTGCCAATTTCCGCCGTATCCCTAAGTGCTCGACATGCACCACGCTGGTCGACTCCAGCTAGTCCATAAGTTTGGAATCAGTTCAGATTAAGCTGAGCTAACCCCTTGTTTTAATTGTTGTATTTTCGACGTGTTTGCAAAATCTCTTCTCGAGCACGTGAAGCAAATTTGCCATTAGATGTAGCATTGCAATTCCTTCGGGCAGTCTGGAGTGGCGATGGCGACGACAGCGCGGTTCCAAGCAGCGGTAACCAGTTCCAGGCCTTATAAGAGCCATCGGTATGACGTTTTCGGGATCAAGGTAAACCGGATGCTCACCCTTTTCGGGCAAGATCAGCTCGAAGCTTGGCTCCTGCTTGAAGCTGACCCAAACGTCACTCAATATTGCGAGCGACCGCTCTACGTTCCTGATCATAAACCTAAGCGCGTAGTTGATTTCTGGGCCGGATTCCGCGATTACGACGAGCTCTGGTTGGTCGGGCATAAAGAGGCGGCGGACGACGCTAGCGACGAGGCGGTCTCGGCGCTCCGCACTTGGGCAGGGAAACACGCGTACAAGGTACGGCAGGTTGCTCCTGGTAATGCTAATCGGATCTTCCTGAATAACTGGGGCATGATCGTTCGCGACCTGTCGGCGAACCGGCGTTACCTCGGAAAGCCTTTAGAGAACGCCGTGCGCGACTGTCTGGAATGCCCTAGGCCGTTATCTGCCATTTGCTCCCTACTGCGCGATCATGATCCCGTACTGGTCCGCTCAACTACCTATTCGCTGCTGCATATGGGCGTGATCCGCTGCCCTGACATGGCCAGTGAACCCTTGGGGCCGGCGTCGATCATGGAGCTAGCATGACCACTCAGCCCTCAATGCGCGTCGCCGCAGATCGCGAATCAATTCCGGACTATTTGCGTGATGTGGCCAGTTGGCCCTCCGTGGATCCCTCGGCACTGTCAGACACAGAACGAGCCGTTTTCTATGCACGGCAGCAGGCAATTTCGCTTTTCTTGACTGAGCCGGGCATGACAATGCGAGCGATCCAGCTGAGCACTGGGGTGGACCCCAAGACGGTCTACCGAATCATCGAGAGATGCCTGTCAAAGCATACGGACGGGCAGATCTTCGGCTTTCGCGGGGCAATTCCATATGCGCGACTCAAAGCTTACGAAAGAGTGCGGGGCATTAACAACGCGGCGGCTGCCAAAGGCGTGGGACTATCTGGCGCGTTTGGCTTGCTGCTGGAGCGGTATCCGTCGCTTGAGCAGTTTCTGCTCAAGCAGGCAAAGATGCGGCACAAACCTATCAATGGTGTGCCGCGTGAGGTCCGCAAATCCATCAAACGGATCCACAAGGGGTTTCTCGACGAGTGCCGCAAGGCGGGTATTAGGACTCATGAGTACCCGTTGAACCAGGCAATGGCAGGCTTGCGCTCTCTGGCCGAATATTTTCGGCGTTATGACGAGCGCACCTTCGAGTCTGCAGCGCGCAGTCGCACGGCGATGCGCGTCCCACCCGGTGCTCCTGAACACATGGACCAGGCGCCACCTGCTACACGCGCATTCGAGGTAGTCGAGTTCGACGGACATAAGATCGACTTGCGCGTCAGCCTGCGTATCACAGACCCCCATGGCTTCCAGGATCTAGTCGAGCTTACTAAGATCTGGATCCTTGTCCTGATCGATATCGCCAGTCGCGCCGTGATCGGCTATCGTCTTGCCATTTCGCAGGAATACAATAAAGACGACGTGGCGGCAGCGTTTCAGGCTGCGCTTGTTCCATTTCGTCCTCGCGAATACAAAATCCCTGGCCTGACCATACGCGAGGGCGGCGGTTTTCCTTCTTCGGTCTTCCCGCAGACTCAGTACGCATGCTGGGAATGGCTGCGTTTCGATGGTGCCAAGGCCCATCTGTCTGTAGATACCGTTGCCAGATTGACACACATCGTTGGCTGTTGGCCCGACAATGGTCCGTCGAGGGAGCCGGACAAGCGTCCGTTCATAGAACGCTTCTTTTCACTGATCGCTGAGAATTTCGCGCACCGACTACCAGGTACGACGGGTAGCGATCCTACATCGATCCAGCGCGCCCTATCCGATCCGAAGGGCGACTTATCGCTCCTGGTCGAGCTTGAAGAGCTGGAGGATATGATTGAAGTGACTGTAGCCGACTACAACGGGCAAGTGCACGGTACTATCAATCGGACGCCGCTGGAGGCTATGGGGCAGCTTCTTGCTAGAGAAAAGGGATACCTGCGCACACTCCCCGCGGTCGTGCGGCAAAACCTCTGCCTGCTGCAGGAGGCAAGGGTGGTGACTATTCATGGGAGCCTCCAGCAACGTGTGCGCCCCCACGTCAACTTCCTGAACGTCAAATACACCAGCAAAATCCTTTCGAGTAACCCTGCACTTATCGGCAAGAAGCTGCGCATCTATTACGATGTGCGTGACATCCGCACCGTCAAGGCGTTCTTCGAGGACGGTGCTGAACTCGGCATGCTGACGGCTGCTCATCCATGGTGCTACACACCTCATTCCGTGCGCGTACGCCGCGAGATCAGTCGTCTCGTACGACTGGGAAAGCTCAAATACCGGGAAGGTGACGATCCAATAGAGGCATGGGAAAAGATGAAGCGCGGGAACGCTAAGAAAGATAAGAGGGCCGCCACTGCGCTGGCCAAGGCGCACACGCAAAGCCGCGAGCTTTCGCCCAAGCTTCCTCTACCCGAGTCTGCCGCGGGGGCTCCCAGGCAAGCGCCACCGGCAGCCCAACAAGTTCCCGACGCCGCGGATCAAGGCGACTCGCCGATCGATCCACCAGCACCGCAACCCAAGACTTTGAGGATCAAGCGCACCATCACTTTCTAGAGGGAGTCCAGCCGTGGCCCAAACCTATACACGTCCTGTGCCGTTCGATGATCATCCGCTCGTTCAGCAGAAGTATATTGTCCCGACTTCGTCGATCGAAGACCTATATATTCGGGTGAAGAAGCTGGTCCGGTTGCGCACCCCCGGCGGGATCGTCTATGCACACCCGCGGTTCGGAAAAACCTACGCGGTCCGGTATGTGATGAATGTACTGAGGGAAGACTATCCAAAGGCCGTCATGCTCAACTTCGGCTGTCAGATGAAGCGCCATCGTTCTGAGGATGCTTTTTTTTCGGTATTGCTGGCTGCGGCGGGTCATCCTGGGGCATTGACCGGGACGATCGCAAAAAAGCGCGCAAAACTCAACGATAAAATTGTCGAACTAGTAGAGCGCTCGGGTTATAACTGGTTCGTCATGTTCGCCGATGAGGCACAACGGCTAGATGTAATCGAGTACGAATGGCTGCGGGACGTGCATGATGAGCTTGAGCGCCGTGGAGTCCGTATGACGACGCTGCTAGTCGGGCAGCCCGACCTTTTGAACCAGAAAAGCGCATTTCGCCTGAGTAGGCAGACCCATATTGTGTCTCGATTCATGATCGATGAATTGCAGTTCCACGGGTTGGTGACGGCCGACGATGCCGCTACCTGTCTCGCTGGTTATGATCAAACCTACTATCCGGAGCGCTCGGATTGGTCGTACACACGCTACTTCTTGCCGGCAGCGTACAGCACGGGCTTTCGCTTGGTGAACCAGGCTGCTCCCCTCTGGAATGCCTTCCTTGATGCGCACAAGCAGGCACGGTTCGAATATGCGCTCGAGGTGCCTATGCAGTACTTCGCACGTACTGTCGAAATTGCTCTGATTGAAAACGCGGAACATGACGACTATGGTTTCACATTCAGCCCCGAGGTATGGAAGAGTGCCGTAGCCGCGTGCAATTTCGTGATGGCGCAGGAAGAACTGCGCATGGTCATGATTGACGATTAAATGAGCGGCCGGATCATAAGAGCGGCCCGGATCGTGTTGGATACGCCTATCCAGGTCGAGAAGGCTTGGTGTTGGCGCGATGACTGGGCGACCGGTTACGATTCAGCCTTCGGACTGCTGTCGAAGTTCGCCCGCCTGAATGCCATGGGTGCACGCGAACTAGCTGACGTGTTTATACACCCTGACTGTGGACGCCGAACAGCAATTCTGCGATCTCCCAACGTTGATCTTCGGTCTGGAGAATTGTTCGATAAAGAAGCTATATCACGGCATATGCGTTTGCCGGCGGAGAGTGTCGCTCAAGCATTCTTGCTGGAAAATTTGGTCAACTCGCGCCGACACTCCTCAGACGTATTGCGCTGGTGCCCTAAGTGCGCACACTCGGGCTTCCATTCGGCGCTATTCCAGCTCTCGCTCGTATCTGTCTGCCCGGCGCATGGCCAAGCCTTGCGGAACCGCTGTCCCAAGTGCCGACACGAAAGCCGCTATGCACTGGAGCCGAAACTATTCGCTTCCCCCTTTAGTTGCCCACATTGCGGAGCGGATTTCGCTCCGCGTCTGCGGGAAGGGAATCTTCGTTCACTCAAAATGCGAGATCAGGAACTAGGCTGGATTGATAATGTAGCGCAGCTCATTTTGTTTGAAGATCGAATGATCCCTGTCAAGTTCGACTTGAATCGCCGCCGTAAAGCGGTAGGGCTGGGAGAGGTGGCGATGTCCAGCGCTGATTGGAGACGGGTCCAAGCTGACTATACGGGTTTCGTCAGTCAGGTTATTAACGAGCTGCAGGCGGAAACGCTACCTAGCCAATCTTGTCTGCGGTATGTATCGTTTGATTTGGTGTCACGGCGGACGCCTCGCGTTCCCCCTACGCGCACCGGAAATAAGACGAGGCGAGGCAAGCCATTGGGAATCCTAATTGATCAGCTATCCTCACGCGACATCAAAAACTCATGGGATGCGCAAATCGCATCGTCCTACTTGGTCTACAGCGCCACTCGACGCTATCTCTGGCGACACCTATTGTTCAAGCACCAGCGGTGCATTTCCAGTGCGGCCAAGCACTTATGGTGGCACATGGAAGGGGAGAAAACTGGCGCATTCTGCCCGGTCGCGCTCGCTTTTCTACGCTGGCGTATGTACTGGGAGGCGTGTGGCGTTCCCAGATACCTGCTGGCACCGATGCGCAAGGACCCCTATGGTCTCATTACCTGGTACGCAGCACACGCGCCGGTGTGTCCAGCAGGATGGACGCCAGAGGCAGAACACTGGGTCGCAAACCATGTGCTGGGCAGATCTTGCTTCGGCAGTTTCCGAGAATATCTGGATCTGGCTATGAAAGACGCGAAACGTGATGCAGTTGAGTGGCACAGCAAGGCGCTGACAGGTGTTTTCGAGTCATACTGGGCCGTCACCGGATGCGATTCGCCGAGCCGGCCAGTGCGCATTTATCAACAGAGTGGCGTTCCCTTCGATTGCTCTGGCATTTTGGCTTCCATTCAATCAAATCCTTCTCACCGTGCGGAGCATGCCGCAAGGCTTGCCAAGATATGCCGTTGAGTGCGCTCGACTATCTTAGCGAATTAAGGCTAAGCAAGCCACGACATGAATAACTTGTGTCCACAAGCTACTATAAACTCTGTATGAAAAATCGAAAAAGTAATCTGGCTGGTCATAATTGAGAGATGGAACACCATTGAGTCGTATGAAAAAACTTCAAACCTACTCAACCATCCTTGAACGTGGCGGCACAGTCTCACGGCCGAAGGGATTGACGGACTGGACGATTGGCCAACGTGTGTTCCTGTCCATTCATGACGTTGCGATTACCGTCATCTCCCTCCCATCGTGTTCGATGAACGGCCGAATATTTTCCACTCGCGTTGGCCGCAAATTCAGCAGCAAGAATTTAGCAGCTACCCGATAGTTGTCAGGTAGCTGCTAAATTGAGCCGGCTCAAGTTACGACTGCTGTGGCTCCCCTTTAGTCACTAAAGGCCAACGAATTTCGCATGCGAAATTGGCCTCCAAGCCTGACCATATCTATTATCAAGAGGATCATGTGGGAAGAATTCTCGTAGTCGACCTGGAAGCGACCTGTTCGGATGACGGCAGCATCCCACCGGAAGAGATGGAAATCATTGAAATCGGCGCCTGCTGGGCCACCGAAGGTGGTGTGGTGCTTGAGCGGTTTCAGCACTTGGTCAGGCCGCTGGCGCGACCGATACTCACACCATTTTGCAAGCAGTTGATCGGCATCACGCAAGAAGAAGTGGATCAGGCACCACTGTTTCCCGTCGCCGCGCAGGCGCTGCGGGCCTTCGTCAACGACGTGGTGTCGTCCGATACCGTCTGGATGAGCTGGGGAAACTACGATCACAAGCAACTGACCAGGGACGCCCAGCGCCACGGGATCGCAATGCCCTTGACCATGCCCCACCAGAATGCCAAGCG
>CEPQ01009274.1_pt1 | contig 14706 bp, 11 predicted proteins | sample 530411 | NCBI WGS metagenome assembly CEPQ01 (sample SAMEA2620039, study PRJEB7988) | marine metagenome | isolation source: saline water (ENVO:00002010), including
ACCATTTCCATCAACCACTCTACCGAGTAACCCCATACCAACAGGCAACCCACTTTGCCTATTAAGCGGCATGACCCGGCTGCCCGGCACAATGCCTCTTACTGCCTCTGTCGGCATGAGATACGTAATGTCGTCACCAAAACCTACTACTTCAGCTTCAATTTCACCCTCAATGGTTTGTACTAAACATTGACTACCTACCGGCAGCTGGCAACCCACAGCTTCAAGGGTAAGCCCAATGCCTCGTACCAGCTTTCCAGCTGCAACAATAGGCGGTGAATTTACTTGCTTGGCAAGTGATTCAAAGTGATTGTGCCATGGGCTAGTCATCGGATAACCCTTGGTTTAATAAAAACGTCTCAATAACATCACGACAGCGACGCTCGATTGAAACATCAACAGCATTGTGCTGTGTTGTGATATCACATCCTCCGCGCTCCATCGCAGGTGACTCGACAAATTTCCATCCTTTCTTTGCGACTTCTTCTTCCCCAAACTGCGCATTAACAATTGATATGTCTTCGGGGTGCATGTGAATTTGATATTCAGTTTGATTAATAGGCAATGCCTTTATGCCTTCATTCAATGCTTGAATTATGACCTGATGATTATGTGTTATTTCTGTTTTTATCACCGCTTTAGCAAGTGTAACTGCTAACTTAACTAACTGGTCGCGGGTGACATCATTCGCCTGAGAAAGTGGATCATGCAGTTTTTCCACTAACAACTGCCATACTTCAACCTGAGCAGCAATCTGCTGCTGTCCATCTTGAAGGCCTTGTTCGAGCCCTTCAGCGAGACCTTGCTCTTTTCCCTCTTCTAAACCTCGCTCAAGCCCTTCTGCTTTTCCTTCCTCGAACCCGCTTTTTTTTCCTTCTTGATACCCTTCATCAAAGGCGGCTTGCCGTATAGCCTCGATTTCTTGTGCGGTGGGAGGAAGTACTTCTTCCTCTTCTTCAGGCGGTTCGTATTTCCAATCTGAGCGCTTATTTAACGCATTAGTCGGCTGATCTTTTGACGACGCTTTCGGATCATCTACAAATGGTAAATCCCATTTTTTTGCTTCACTTACTTCGGTATCGCTAAATGGCTTATTTGCAGACATAGTCTCGTCCAATGTGGTTGATTAACGGGAAAACGGTGAGCGTTACAAGAACTCTTCACCACCGCCGCCACCAAGCATGATTTCTCCTGAGTCAGACAGACGACGCGCAACGGACAGAATTTCCTTTTGTGCCGTTTCAACTTCACTGATGCGCACAGGTCCGAGTGCTTCAAGGTCATCGTTAAGCATTTCAGCGGCTCGCTTAGACATGTTGCGCATTATTTTATCTTTAAGCTCGTCGTCAGCACCTTTGATGGCTTTAAGCAATGCGTCCTGCTGAACTTCCCGCAAAATAGCTTGGATCCCCTTGTCATCAACATCAACAAGGTTGTCAAATACAAACATAAGATCTTGAATTTGCTGGCTCATTTCTTCGTCTTGTTCACGAATAGCGTCCATCAATTGACCTTCAATTGCAGTGTCTAAGTAGTTCATAATGTTGGCCGCAGATTTCAGGCCGCCCATTTTAGCTGCTTGCGTACCTGCCTGACCTGCAAACTGTTTCTCCATGATTTCGTTAAGCTCTTGTAGCGCTGCAGGCTGAACTTCTTCTAAATTAGCAATACGCATAAGAAGATCTAGACGCACTTTTTCTGGGAACTGTGCCAAAATTTCTGCGCTTTGTTCTGGTTCTAAATAGGATAGAACGATAGTTTGAATCTGTGGGTGTTCGTTGCGAATAATGCTTGCGACTTGTTTCGAGTCCATCCACTTAAGTGAATCCAGCCCTTTAGCGCCACTCCCCATGAGAATTTGATCAATAAGATTAGCGGCTTTATCTTCACCAAGTGCTGCTGTAAGCGCTCGTTTAACAAAGTCTTGGCTCTGGAACCCAATCGTGCTGTAGTTTTGTATCTCTTCAATAAAATGCTTATGCACAGCCGTAATTTTGGTCTGCGTCATGTCATCCACTTTGGCCATTTCAGTACCAAGCTTTTGTACTTGCTTGGGTTCCAAGTGTTTTAATATTTGCGCAGCATCTTCTTCAGAAAGGCTTAACAGTAGTATTGCTGCTTTTTCGACACCTTCTAGTTTACTGACGTCGTATGACGGCTCTTCCACATTTGCAAGTTCTTCAGCCATATTCTGTTCCTACTACTCATCTTGCATTAACCAGCCCTTGACAACTTGGGCTGACAATTCAGGTTCATTTGCCACTAGTGCTCTTACTGCTTTCAGTACATCTTCGTCTTTATGAAGGTCAGGAAGCATCAGCGAGCCATCGGGTGCAAAACCTACCTGTCCTTCGTCAAAATCGGTACTCAGCATGCTAATGGTATCGTCACCAAGGTCAAGACCTTCATCAGCATCAAAGTCTTCGGTTTCATTCGACTCGTCAGGGTTAATCAATCGGCGTAACATTGGGCGAATCACAAAAATAATTAGTACAATTATTACCAGTCCGCCAACAACAAGTTTAAGTATAGGTAAAAACCCGGGCTGTTCCCAAAGCGGCAGGTCTTCTACTTCTCCAGCATCTACTCGGGTAAATGGCACGCTTACCACTTCTAAACTATCACCACGGGTTACATCAAAGCCTATACCACCCTGCAAGAGTCGACGAATATTCAACATCTCTTCTTGCTTACGAGGCGAGGCTGTCACCGTGCCATCTTCCGCTGTGACTTGGGCATAGTCGACGGCCACAGAAACACTCAACCGACGAATAACACCCGTCTGCTTTTTCGTGTGACTGATAGTCGTGTCTAACTCATAATTACGCGTCGACTCTTTCGCAGTTCTGCCTGGCATAGTCTGTTGTGCGGCGCCACCTGCATTTTCTGGAATATTTGAATCAAGTGGAGGCTGATTAGAGAGCGCGCCTGGGATGCCACCGACACCACCTCCAACACTGTTCTCTTCCATGATCATCTCACTGCGCACTGCAGGCAAATCTGGATTATAGCTGCGCTGTGTTTGCTCCATGGCAGTAAAGTCCATGGAAACGTCAGCTTGAGCGGTGTAATTTCCAATACCTAAAACCGGGATCAGAATTGCGTCAATTTTTTCAAGATATTCCTGCTCTCTTTGACGCTCAATTTCATACTCTTTGCGTGCACGAGCGCTCATTGAGTCCTGGGACCCTGAATTTAACAAACGTCCATTGCTATCGGTAACCGTTACCTTTGATGGCTCCATGTTTTGTACGGCAGAGGCAACGATATCTACGACAGCATCCACTTCCTCGCCCGCAATAACTGCACCGCGTTTAGCCGTTAAGACAACGGTTGCTGACGCTTTCTTTTCTCTTCGAGCAAACACATTCTCTTTCGGCATTGCAAGAAGTACACGTGCTTTTTGTATACTTGCGATATCTTCAATCGTTGCTGCAATTTGTTGTTCTCGAGCGTGCTTAAGCCTTTCCATTTCCACAAGCTGACTGACACCAAATCCCATGTCTTGCATGATAATGTCAGCGCCAGCATCCGACGTTTGTGTCAATCCTTGACGGGTCATACCGAGGCGTATATTTTGAAACTCATCGCTTCGTACGTAGACGGTATTGCCCTCTAACTTGTAGTCAATAAGATTAGCATCCAAGTAATCCAGCGTTTCAATCAGTTCTTGAGTTTCCATTTTAGCCAATGGACGATAATCGGGTTCCTGCGACCACAACAGAATGAAAATTGCTATCGCAACACAGATGACAAGCACAACTACCAGTGCCATCTGGCGCATCATGTCGGCGCTTCCCAACGTGTCCATAAACCCTGATTTGTTTTCAGGCTCGCTGTCCAACGTTTGATGCTGGTCTGGAACGGTTAAATTAGTACCTGTTGCGTCAGCCATACCCTACTCCAATTATACCGGCATATTCATGATGGTTTTGTATGCTTCAAGCACTTTATTACGCACTTGAACTGTGGCTTCAAAAGCGATGCCCGACTTCTCTTTAGTCAACATCACCTCTGCCAAGCTAAGGTTTGGATCGCCCATTTCAAAACGCTGCTGTGCATCTTTCGATTCGAGCTGCATATTATTCACACCGTCGACGGCGTGCTTAAGCATGGTCGCAAAATCACTTGCAGAGGAATTGATTTCCCTCATTTGCTGAGGTTCATTAACTTGAAGACGAGATTGACCAATCATGCTCTGCATTTCTTGATACAAACTATTGGCTTTAACGTCCATAACCACTCCTAGCATGTAAACACGTTGCCCTTTTTGGCGAACGTAAAACTGACTTATAGAAAGGATTTAGCAAAGGGCTTGCCAACTTTAATTAACTCTATATTTCAATGAGTTAAAGAGAATATGCGGGTGATAGACAATTTTATGACGTAATACAGATAAGAAACAACAAAAAACCGCCGCCTTAAATAGTGCTCGGCGGCGGTCGGCTATGAAATGCGTATTGGCCCGCATTAAACATTTATATTTTACGCGGGAACTTCAATTCCATCTTCTCGCATTCGAGCGAGTTTATATCGCAACGTTCTTGGACTTATGCCAAGTTTCTCTGCGACGTCCTTTCGCTTCCCTTTGCACATGGCGAGCGTGTCCAAAATGATCTGATGCTCTTGATAACGTAACTCAGACCCTAGTTTATTATCTTCTACGACTTCTGCTGCTTTTTCCACGACGCTACTAATATCTTCATCAATCATCAGGTCTGTTGCAGCTATCTCGTTGTTTTCACACAATATCAAAGCTCTTTGAACGACGTTTTCTAACTCTCTGACATTGCCTGGCCAGCTGTATTGACTCAGCTTATTGCGCGCTGTAGCACTTAACCTAACGTTTGACATACCCTGAACATTTGCATGGCGCTGAACCAAGTGTTCTGCTAACGGCACGATATCACCTGGTCTTTGCGCCAAAGGTCGCCATTCAATTGGGAACACATTTAGTCGATAATATAGGTCTTCTCTGAACTCACCGGCATCTACCGCTTTGCGCAAATCTCGGTTACTCGTCGCAATAACACGCACGTTTAGTTTAACTGTTTTACGCCCTCCTAAACGCTCTACCTCTCGCTCTTGCAATACTCTAAGAAGCTTAGCCTGCAGTGCCAAGTCCATCTCGGTAATCTCATCAAGAAGAAGCGTACCGTCCTGCGCTTGTTCAAACTTACCAGGGCATGCTTGGACTGCTCCTGTAAATGCGCCTTTCTCATAACCAAAAAGGGTTGCCTCAAGCATATTTTCAGGAATAGCAGCGCAGTTTATAGCGACAAACGGCGCTTCACATCTACTGGATTGATCGTGTATATAGCGAGATAAAACCTCTTTGCCCGAGCCGCTTGGCCCTAATACCATTACCGTTGCCTCTGACTTGGCGACTTTTCTTGAGAGTTCAAGTAACTTTAAGCTAGACGGGTCAGCGACAATTGGCGTTCTCGATTCAATCTTTTGCGCCGGTGCATATCGCCCGACGAGATTTAATAACACCTCAGGGGCGAATGGTTTTGATAGGTAGTCGGTAGCACCGTCACGCATAGCCTGCACGGCATCATCAATGGTTGCATAGGCGGTCATCAAGAGAACGGGTAAATGTGGGTATTTAGCTTTAATGCTTTTCAACAGCATTAGCCCACTCATCTCCCCCATCTGAATATCACTGACTACAAGGTCGACATGTTGTTCGGACAGCATCATTAATGCACTTTCTGCACATTCTGCACTAACAACGTGATAACCACCGAGTAGTAACGTATCAAAAAGTGCTTCGCGAAGCCCTGCATCGTCTTCAACAATTAAAATAGTTGTTTTTAACATCATATTCCCCTCGGAATTAAGCCACTTTGCTACCGATGATACCCTGCACTTCTTTCAGAGGTAGCGCGACACTGAAACACGCGCCCCCTTGTGACGTATCACACACGTTTAATTGACCGTTGTGAGCAGCAACCACAGACTTAACGACTGCTAGACCCAACCCCGTACCATGAGTTTTTGTAGTAAAAAACGGCTCAAAAACTTTGTTTTTCAACGCATCAGGCACGCCCTTGCCTTTGTCGACTACTGAAACAATGAGTTTTTCTTGAATTAAACTCGCATTAACTTCAACGGTACATCCTTTAGGCGTTGCTTGACTGGCGTTGTGAACAAGGTTTAACAATGCGCCTTGTAGCGCCGTTAAATTCCCAGTTATCACTGCCGCTTTATCAAACCCGCTGAACGATACGTGTTGTGATGCTTGTGAAACCATAGATACCGCGCTGCTTTCAATTGCATTAAAGAGTTCCTGCAATGTGATGTCACAAACAACTTGCTCCTCACCAGACTTTGCAAATAGCAGCATGTCATTTACTTGGCTTTCAAGCTCTTTGAGCCGGTCTGATAGCTTGCACGCGAACTCGCTTTGTGCCTGATGAGGAAGGCCTTTTCTTGTCAAATTAGAAGCGTAAAGCATAGCTGCTGATAGAGGTGTACGAATCTGATGTGCCAGGGATGCGACCATTTTACCTAGTGACGATAAACGCTGCATATGACTCACACGTGCCTGCAGTTGTCGCGTTTCCGTTAGATCTGTTATCACTATCAATTGCCCAGGTTCATTTTCAAGAGGGGTGATTGATAACTTCACACGTCTACCGTCGACCAAAGACACCTCATGCCCATCGTCAGCACGAGGTTTAAATGAGCGCGAGATAATACGTCTCCAAACTTCTTCTTCAAGTGGCTCGCCTAACAAGGCCTTTGCTTGCTCGTTGGCTTGACGAACGATGCCTTTCCCATCAATCACGATTACGCCCGCGGGCATGACTTGCAGCAAGTGTTCGAGTCTACTCGCTTGTAAGCGCAAAGATGCAAGTTCATCGTTACATAAAGCAGTGTCTACGCGAGATGAAGTGCTTTCACTCACTCCGTCAAAAACAAAATCGGTCGGTGTGAACTCACTTGTAGTTGAAGTACTATCCAAAGCCATATTGCCCTCGTCAATTTGCAGACGTTAATAAATATGACTTGGATAAAGCAGAAGGTGTGCCAATTCAACATTGGCTTATTTTACAAAGACTTAAAGTTAATTAAAGGGTATTAAATACAACGTCAATTCCCTGACGTTAAGCCTCTTCAGTACGCTGAATATCGTACTTACGCATTTTTTCGACCAGCGTAGTGCGTCGCATTCCAAGCTTATCAGCCGCCCTTGCAACGACCCAGTCTTGATTGTCGAGTGCCTGTCTAATAAGGGTAACCTCAAGCTCAGAGAGATATTCTTTCAGGTTTACCCCCTCTTCAGGGAGTGAAGACGACACCATGTTTTCTGATGTATTTTCGCTCTGAGTTTGCTCTTCAGCTTCTTCAAGGGCCGCTGACTCGGCGAATAACGTATTAAAGGCTTCCCGCTCTAAAATTTCCTCGGGATAGTCAGGTTCATAAGCATGAACATCACCGTACTGATACTTTTCGGGGAGATCGGATATATCCACAATTTGACCAGGGTATAAGATCATTAAGCGCTCGACCAAGTTAGATAACTCACGAACGTTACCTGGCCACTCATGTTCCATCAACGATGCGATAGCTTGCTCAGTAAACCGAACACCCTCTGCACCTTCAACCTGTATTCTACTATTGAGTTCTTGTAGCAAAAGGGGGATATCATCTTTACGCTGACGAAGTGCTGGACTGTCTATTGGGAACACATTTAAACGATAAAATAAGTCTTCTCTGAACTTTTCTTCACTTATCATCGTTTCTAGATTTCTGTGCGTCGCCGCGATTATTCGAACATTGCACTGTAGCGGCTTATTACCGCCCACTCTTTCAAAAGTACGCTCTTGCAATACGCGCAACAACTTAACCTGCATTTGAAGCGGCATGTCTCCAATTTCGTCTAAAAAGAGAGTGCCACCCTCAGCTAATTCAAATCGCCCTTTGCGCGCACTAATTGCCCCGGTAAAGGCGCCTTTTTCATGACCGAAAAGTTCGCTTTCTAAAAGCTCACCAGGGATCGCTCCGCAGTTTACTGGAATAAAAGGTCCATCTTTGCGTTCAGATAAAAAGTGAACGTTGCGCGCAACTACTTCTTTACCCGTGCCTGACTCTCCAAGCACAAGCACGGTGGCATCGGTCGGTGCCACCTGCTCGACCAAGCGTCGAACAATCTGTATCTGTTCACTTTTACCGATTAAGCTTCGAAACAGTCGCGTTTTATTGCCGCTGTTTCGCGATAAACTCGGTTTTCTACGAGAATACTCTTGGCACCGATGAATGGCTTGCGTTAACACGGGATAAGTAAGCGGTGTAGCGATAACACTCACAAGGTTTTGTCCAGCAACAGCTTGACTGTTGCTTTCTACTAGCGCAACAAAAGGAATGTGAGGAAACTTTTCAACGATTGCTTTGACCACGGTCGGTGACTCGTATTCAATGAGTACGGCATCAGCGCCGCCATCTGCTAGATAACGTTCACAGTCGTCAACCCCTCGTGCCCGACACGACTCTCCCATGAAAGTGACAATTGTTTCTAAATTTTGAATAAGTTCCTGGTTATTACTTACCAGCAAAATGTTCTTCATCGATTCCCCGAGGACGCTCTTATTATTTTTAAAGACTAGCGCATGTGTGAATTGTAACGGTAAAAGATCACAGCGCAACAGGTGTTTATCGAAAAGTATCAATAAAAAAAGCAGGTTACCCTGCTTTTCTTAACCAATTTTAGTTATAGAACACTTAGCTCAATAACGCCAGAACTTGGCCTTCCTGCTGGTTTGCTTGCGCTTGCACTGTTAACGCTGCTTGTCCTAACACGTCGTTAGCGGCCCGCTGAGATGATGCTTGGGCAAAATCTAAATCTTCAATGCGAGAGCGCGCTTGTGCTGTATTTATGTTCGACTGCGTTAATGTACGGGCTGCACTTTCGAAACGATTCTGTACCGCACCCAACTCACCGCGCGCGCCGCCAACAGTTTCAATGGCATCATCAATAGCGGTTAAAGCATCGTTCAAACTACTGCCTGATGTCACATCAATCGTTAATACACCACTTAGCTGTGCAGCGATATCTTGCGTTTCAATGGCGATGGACTGCCCTGCACTTGCGCCTGATTGAAAATTTAGCGTGTTATTGTCAGAGAGTAGCGGCTTTCCCGCAAAATTGGTCTGCTCAACGGTTTGCGTTATGTTTTCCTGAAGCTGCGTAATTTCCGCTTGTATCGCCCGCCTGTCTCCATCGCTTAGTATGCCGCTTCCCGATTGAAGGGTAAGCTCTCGAATTCGGTTCACATCGTCATTTATGCTTCCCAATCCACCTTCTGCAACTTGTGCGAGTGAAATACCATCATACACATTATTTAACGATTGGCGGTTACCCTCTACTTCGGAAGTCAGCCTGTCGATAATTTGTTGGGCTGCTGCGCCGTCAGATGCATTGTTAACCTTTTTTCCAGACGCCAGTTTCTCAAAAAGGCTCTCTTGCCTTTCTTGAATTTGGCTAATCAATGACGACGAGCTGCTATTGTTAACTTGCATACAAACATTCCTCCGCTATACACTATTTAGTATAGCATATCACTGTACATCTTCTAACCGATTTGAGGTATGTGCATTCATACGCCATTAAAAGAAGCGATGAAATTCCATAACCACATTTCATCGCCTGCAGCATTACACGACCATTAATGACGCACCGTCACCACAGCACACAGCGAAGCCTAGGTTGCGCTATCATTACACGTCGAAATGCATCATTCTTGATTGAATGTACGCAATGTCCTCATCACTGAGTTCAAGCGAATACCCGCCCACTTTGCCTTTTCTTACCTTACAATGACTATTTCTTGGCGATAACCATGGGCGCTGAGATTGACCGCTCAACTCAACTTGTTTCATATTGTCGAAAGAGGCCATTTCAGATATTCGTTCAACGTCATGCAAACTGACACTGATATCAAAGAAATCGCACACTTTTACCAGTACAGCTTGATAATCGCTGTGCATGTCTTCATAGCGAATAATTGGTAAGTTATTCTCTGTTGCGAGGCGCCGCCACAGCTTTTGGAACTTGAGCAAATTATCAACACCAAAATATGGATCACGAATAAATGTTGAGATATCACCTTGATAATTGAAAAAGTCTGCAAACCTTCCGGTAATTTGGTTGTATAAGCTAACGATGGTATCCCTCGCATCGCGCTCAATATAAAGGATCTTATCGCTTCCAATGTTATAGTTTTGATAGCGCCTGTTAATATCGAAATTCAGCGGCGGCTTGGTGCCATCATTGTATTCAAATTCGTCATGTGAAAATATGATGTCTTGCGCTTGCTCAGTAAGTTCAAGCGCATAGCGAAGCCAACTTCTACCAGATTTCGGAAAAGAAATAACGCGTTTTCTGGTCATAGCGATTTGTCCCGTTTATAAAGTCTAATGGGCCCCGCACCTCCGTGATGACCAGTTAAGTGTTCTGAATACATGTTGAAACCCGCATCGCTTATCGTTTTAGCGAGTTCATCATCCTCATAGAAGATCGCAGGTACACGCATAACAAACCATGTAGCAGCTAAATCTAAAAGGCCAGTTAAGGTTGTTATTCTTTCTGCTTTTGGGAGATGCTGATGAACAGCTAAATACAATACCATGTCGTATTTGGCCAACAGCTTTTCACCAAATTCATCTTGAAATTCGCACCATGGAGCGACGCTTCCATGCATAAAGTTTGCTCTTGGATCGTTCGCGCTTAGCGCCCTTGCGGTAAGCACTCTGCCACCGTCGAGCTCTACACCATCTAACCTAGCACACCCCGCGTTTAAAAGCCTATGCGCAATGTATCCCTCGGCACAGCCTGCATCGAATACCGTGGCCTCATCTATAAACTTCTCCAGAAACGGAAGGACTTCAGTACGGGTACTTACGGGCCACTTTCCATGCATATTTAGTTGAGGAAGACGTAAGTAATGTTCTCTGCCGTCATCAACAAGCATTGCCATGAAATCATCACAGAATTTATCCCAGCTAAATTTCTGTATTGCTTTTCGAGCGCATTGAGCGCGTAACAGAGCCTTATCGTAATAGGTAGAAACCTCTTCAATGGCACTTACGCATGCATCGGTCGAGTAAGTATCTAGAACGAGCGCCGTATCTCGATTTCTAGCAAATCCTTTTGTTCCTGCATGCGTGCAAATCAGCGGAACACCACACGCCATCGCTTCAGCTGCCGTATTTGCCCAACCTGCAAATGACTCAACGTGAACTATACAGTGACACTGGTGATAAAAATCAACCAATCCGTCTTCGTTCAGTTGGCCGGCTTCTATTATTTTTTTGTGCTCATTAAGCTGCTGAAAAATACTGTTTTCTCTAATTGAAGAAGGGATCTCTCCCATCACGTGCAATACTTCATTGCCTCGTAAGGTTTGCATAACAGGTAACATTCTTTCAAGCGATTTGGTGCTGATCCCAATGACAAACTCAGAGCGAGATTTTGGCGCAATACAAGGATAAAACCGCGATGAATCAACTGCCCCTTCGATAACATGAAATTTTTTAGCTAAAAAATCGGTGTAGCTGCCTTCAAACCAATCCGTATTGTTAAAAAAGACTGAGGTAGGCTTGAATGCTCTGTTCACTGCAATGAATTTTTCTTTACAGGACCTATCATTTAAAACAGCCTGTATGCGAAATCCAAATTGCTCACCTCTTTTCGTTTCCAATGCACTGATAAAACGTTGGGAGAATCCCGCTCCGGGAACCAGTGTTGCCCCCCATTTTCGTTTCAACGCTTCTTCTGGGCTGAGCACTTCAAAACCTTCAGGGTGCCATTTACCGTGGTGATTTTCGAAACAGAAACTGACTTGTATGCCTCTACTTCTAAGCAGTTGGCCTAGGCGTGCAAACCGAATCAACCCGCCGCTAACTATATTTTGTTCGGCATAGATAAGTAGGGTTCTAATGCTTGCATTCTTAATTGTCGTATTGATGGTACATGGCTTTCTGAAAAATGTGATCTTTCCGACAGTTTCAACCGGTTCACAACCCGAATTAATCAACTCTTGAGCGAATTCAGCAGAACCCAATTTCTGCCCAGGTAAGGGTTTACTGTCGTCGAGCGCTATAATTCCACCGTCTATAACGTGAGGATACCAGCTTTCATAATCATCTCTTACCGCACCGTACCTGTGATCACCATCTATGAAAAGCAAGCCAATTGGTTTATTCCACCCTTTGGTCAGAACCGTTGACTCTACATTAATGAGGCTCACATATTTATATGCTTCACTATCTAGCATCAACTTAAAAAAATCTTTTCTGTCTTCTGGGCCAAAAATACCACCTAGTTCACCCACGAATGCTTTATGCGGATCGACACAGAAAATCTGCGGTGGATTGTCACGCTTAAGCGCGTTAACACCATGGGCTATAGCAAGCGCCGACTTTCCTTTGTATGAACCTATTTCAACTATCACACCGGACGTGACGCACTCTGCGTACTTAGACAGGGCTTTCGCTTCAATTAACGTAATACCACCTTTTTCATAAGGATAAGATTCCATTGTTTCTTCAATGGTTTTTTGCATTGTTTACCTCTGTAAAGATGTAGGTGTATATTAAATCAAACGGACGACGCAGTACTTAGCGATGTTGTAGAAACAATGCTTCAGCAAAAATAATCGGCTTGTTAGAGTACTCACTTACAATGGCGCGTACTTCGTCCTCTCTAGAAAGCACTCCCACAAAAATAATGTCATGCTCGACATCTGAAATTGCTTGTGGCGAGCAAAATCTCGTTCCATATTTGTCGATACTTACCGTATCAGATGCTGCATAATCAACTGACAATACTATCGTCTCTGAAAGCTGCCCTATTAAAATAGAAGTTAGCTCACTTGCACCGTATAAAATCACCCGCTTGCCCTTTAAGCTATCGGCAATGTTTTTTATTTCATTAATAATATAAGTTCGATGTAATGGCTGGAAATAAGCAACATTCAGCGCATGATAATATGCATGAAGTGATGCTATTTTTTCTTTATCTGGGCGGCTATCAGGAAAATTTCTCAACATGTCTTGCTGCCAACAAAACCCACACTCTATTTTTTGAACGCCCACGTTATGCTCTAGTTCCTTTTGAAACAACGTATCGTTAATAGGCGTTTTTACACCGCAAAAGTCTTTCAACATATGACGTACGCCCAGTTCATTGTGGCTAATGTCTTCATATGTCACGAGAATACGCTCAATGCTTTCAGGTAAAAACGCGACAACCGCAGACCAATGTAAATAGATAAGTTGTGCGGCGTACTCAAAATCAAAATGGTCTCTTTTAACTAAAGAGCTCGCTGTGGATATAAAGTCCCTTTTAACTAAAACAACTTTTACATCCAAATCAAGTGAAGATAAAACATCGAACCAGAACGGGAGTAAAATGCAAAACCTTGGGTCTTTGAGCACCAATCTATTGCTCTCTTCGAGGAGTTCATTAATGTAATTAACGGCCATGTCCCTAAGGCTTTTATACTCAGTACTTTGCTGTAAGGTAGGTAAGTCTAACCAAACCAGTGAGAACCAGTAATACCCCAACGAGGCTAACAGCCTATTATTGATGTCGACAACGTGGTCATCCTCCCAATAGCCATTTGGATTGTCTCGACTGGGTTGCATGGGGTGCTTACCACAAAAGAAACCATTAGACTCTACCATGCTGGTGACTAAGCTAGTTCCCGATCTGTGCATTCCTAGTACTAGCACTAATTGATTTTTAGACATCAAATAACCTTGATTTTTAGCCACATCATTGAGCGGTGAAAAATAAAATAATAGTCTTGTCGCAGCGCCTCAAAGCGTAATAATCGCTCCTTTAAACGCTAACTTTTCTAGCGACGCTCTCATTTCATCTGCGTACGCAAATGAGCAAATAATTACAGCATCAACATTGTTTAGCGAGTTGCCATTTAATTTTGTCACCGCTACGCCATTTTTTGTCGACCCTTGCTTTTTCACATCACTATCAAAAATGACCGAAAAATTTATGAATAAAGAGAGATCAACAACGAGATATTCACTCACATCGTTGCATCCGTATAGCGCAACGTTATCTTGAGGCGTTAATTCCCTTTTTACCCGCGTATAAAGTTTACTAATGCGCTTAAATTTATGGCGATTGTTAAACAGTGTTTTCAATGACTTGAGAATATTTGGCCCACTCTCTGGTAGCGCCATTTTTTTTATCTCTTTTAAGATCATTCTTTTTTCTAGTAATGCACGTTTGTAGCTCTGCTCATTGTGCCACCTTGTTGATTGGGAATGTGCTCTGAAAAGGTTAAGCGGTTCATGGACATAAGCAATCGATGCGTCAGCCAGTATTCGTATATAGCACATCCAGTCACCACAATACTTCATGGTACTTTTCTTCAATGCAGCCTTTAGGTGTTGCTTTTTAAAAAGCACAGCACTCACATTCGGAATTACATTTTTGAAAACCAAATAGTCTTTAATGAGGGTTGCACCATCGATAACAAAATCTCGCTTCCAAAGCGTATTATAAAAGTCGGCTGTGTAATCATGGCGATAGAGCGGCTTACTTTGTTCATTTACGATCCATGAATCACTATACGCCATTGCTATGTCTTGATGGTGTTTAAATTGCGCTAACAGCGTTTCTAAAAACGTAACACTTGATATGTCGTCACTTTCGGCAATCCAGACAAACTCTCC
>CEPQ01004523.1_pt1 | contig 14696 bp, 11 predicted proteins | sample 530411 | NCBI WGS metagenome assembly CEPQ01 (sample SAMEA2620039, study PRJEB7988) | marine metagenome | isolation source: saline water (ENVO:00002010), including
AACGCCTGCGCAAGAACCTGCGCAGCATCACCACTGCTGGCGCAGCGTCTTGCCACTTTTCTCCAGGCAAAAAAAACCTCGAACTTCATTGGGGGAGGGGGAAGTTCGAGGTCGAATCCGGACCGCTAGGGCGGGGTCCAGAGATCTGCCAACACTTAACACAACAAGGAGCATCGAAGGGCTTTTACACCCTTCGCATGCTCTGACCGGAGCGTTGCGCCGTAAGTTCAACGCAAACGAAAAAAATTTCGTCGACTACCGACATTTTTCGGCAGCTCGATCAGTGCGCCTCGTCCCAGTTGTTGCCAACCCCCGCCTCGACCAGCAGCGGCACGTCCAGCTGGGCGGCCCCGCTCATCAGCGGGCAGATGGCTTCGCGGACTTGCTCGACCAAGTCTTCGCGCACTTCCAGCACCAATTCATCGTGGACCTGCAGGATCACCCGCGCATCCAGCCCGCTGTCCTGCAGCCAGCCGTCCACGGCGATCATGGCGCGCTTGATGATGTCCGCCGCGGTGCCCTGCATCGGCGCGTTGATCGCGGTACGCTCGGCGCCCTTGCGCATGGCGCCGTTCTTCGAGTTGATCTCCGGCAGGTACAGCCGCCGACCGAACAGCGTCTCGACATAGCCCTGCTCCGCGGCCTGGGTACGGGTGCGCTCCATGTAGGCGAGCACGCCGGGGTAGCGGGCGAAATAGCGGTCGATGTACTCCTGCGCTTCCTTGCGGCCGACGTCGATCTGCTTGGCCAGGCCGAAGGCGCTCATGCCGTAGATCAGGCCGAAGTTGATGGCCTTGGCGCTGCGGCGCTGGTCGTTGCTGACCTGCTCCAGCGGTGCGCCGAACACCTCGGCGGCCGTGGCGCGGTGCACGTCCAGGTCGTTCTGGAAGGCGTGCAAGAGGCCGGCATCCTGCGCCAGGTGAGCCATGATGCGCAGCTCGATCTGCGAGTAGTCCGCCGCCAGCAGCTTGTAGCCCGGCGCCGCGACGAAGGCCTGGCGAATGCGCCGCCCCTCGGCGGTGCGGATCGGGATGTTCTGCAGGTTCGGGTCGCTGGAGGACAGCCGGCCGGTGGCGGTCACCGCCTGGTGGTAGCTGGTGTGGATGCGCCCGGTGCGCGGGTTGATCTGCTGCGGCAGCTTATCGGTGTAGGTGCCCTTGAGCTTGCTCAGGCTGCGGTGCTGCATGATCACCTTGGGCAGCGGGTAATCCTGCTCGGCCAGTTCGGCCAGCACGCTCTCGGCCGTTGACGGCTGGCCGCCGGCGGTCTTGGAGATCACCGGGCAGCCGAGCTTGTCGTAGAGGATTGCGCAGAGCTGCTTGGGCGAGCCGAGGTTGAATTCCTCGCCGGCGATCTCGAACGCCTCGCGCTCCAGCTGCACCAGCTTGTCGCCCAGCTCGACGCTCTGCTGGCCAAGCAACTGTGCATCGACCAGCGCGCCGTTGCGCTCGATGCGCGCCAGCACCGGCACCAGCGGCATCTCGATCTCGGTCAGCACCTTGAGCAGCGATGGCGTCTGCTCCAGCTTGCCGAGCAGGGTCTGGTGCAGGCGCAGGGTGACGTCGGCGTCCTCGGCGGCGTACGGGCCGGCCTGCTCGATGGCGATCTGGTCGAAGGTCAGCTGCTTGGCGCCCTTGCCGGCAATGTCCTCGAAGCGGATGGTGCCGCGGCCGAGGTACTTGAGCGCCAGGCTGTCCATGTCGTGACGGGTGGCCGTGGCGTCCAGCACGTAGGATTCGAGCATGGTGTCGAAAGCCATGCCGCGCATCTCTATGCCGTAGTGCATCAGCACGTTCATGTCGTATTTGCCGTGCTGGCAGATCTTGGTCTTGGCCGGATCTTCCAGCAGCGGCTTGAGCGCGCCGAGCACGGCATCCAGCTCGAGCTGCTGCGGAACGCCCATGTAGGAATGGCGCAGCGGCACGTAAGCCGCCTGGCCCGGCTCCACGGCGAAAGACACGCCGACCAGCTCGGCGCGCTGCGCATCAAGGCTGGTGGTTTCGGTATCGAAGGCAAAACATTCGGCCGCCTTCAGACGCGCCAGCCAGCGCTCGAAATCGGCCTGCTCCAGTAGGGTCTCGTACTGGGCCTCGGCCTGGATCGAACAGCCTTCTGGCTGCACCTCGCAGTTCTCCCCCGCCGCCTTGGCCTCGCGCAGCAGCTCGTCCAGCCACTGCTTGAACTCCAGCTCGCGATAAAGGGCGATCAGCGCCTCGCGGTGCGGTTCACCGGGCATCAGGTCACCGACCTCGACGTCCAGCGCCACGTCGATCTTGATGGTCGCCAGCTCGTAGGACATGAAGGCGGCATCGCGATGCTCCTCCAGCTTGGCGCCCAGTGACTTGGCGCCGCGGATCGGCAGCCCGGCAACCTGATCGAGGTGCTCGTAGAGTCCCTTGAGCCCGCCCGGGATGCCGTTGAGCAGGCCACATGCCGTTTTCTCGCCCACGCCTGGCACGCCAGGAATGTTGTCGACCTTGTCGCCCATCAGCGCGAGGAAGTCGATGATCAGCTCGGGCCCGACACCGAACTTGGTTTTCACACCCTCGATGTCATAGACGCTGCCGGTCATGGTGTTGACCAGGGTGACGTGCGGGCAGACCAGCTGGGCCATGTCCTTGTCGCCGGTGGAGATCACCACATCACGGCCCAGCGCCGCGCATTGCCGCGCCAGGGTGCCGATGACGTCGTCGGCCTCGACCCCTTCCACACACAACAGCGGCAGCCCCAGTGCACGGACGCTGGCATGCAGCGGCTCGACCTGCACGCGCAGGTCATCGGGCATCGGCGGGCGGTGCGACTTGTAGTTCTCGAACAGCGCGTCGCGGAAGGTCGGACCCTTGGCGTCGAAAACCACGGCGAACGGGCTGTCCGGATACTGTTTGCGCAGGCTCAGCAACATATTCAGCACACCCTTGACCGCACCGGTCGGCTTGCCGGTAGAGGTGGTCAGCGGAGGCAGCGCGTGGAAGGCGCGGTACAGGTAGGACGAACCGTCCACCAGGACGAGGGGAGCTTGGCTCATGAGCGGAATCAACCTTTTCGGCGGGCCCAAGGCTAGAATGTTGGGACCATTTGACGATAAAGGGACAAGGTTATCATGCGCGCTCTAAAACACCTGATGCTGGCCAGCCTGCTGGCATGCGTGCCCCTGGCCGGTTTCGCCCAGGAATCGGTCGAAGGCGAGCCCGACGTGACCATCCGCCAGGAAGGCGATCGCACCGTCGAGGAATACCGCGTCAACGGTTTCCTCTACGCCGTGAAAGTCACCCCCAAGCACGGCAAGCCCTACTTCCTGGTGCGTGCCGATGGCAACGACGGCAACTTCGTCCGTGCCGACCAGCCGGACATGCTCATTCCTTCCTGGAAGATTTTCAGCTGGTAATTCGGGAGGCCCGCCATGTCGGTATTCACGCCCCTGCAACGCGACGAACTGGAAGCCTTCCTGGCGCCCTACGGGCTCGGGCGGCTGCGCGATTTCCAGGGCATCGCCGCCGGCAGCGAGAACAGCAACTTCTTCGTCAGCCTGGAGCAGGGAGAATACGTACTGACGCTGATCGAGCGTGGGCCCACGCAGGACCTGCCGTTCTTCATCGAACTGCTCGACGTGCTGCAGCGCGCCGGATTGCCGGTGCCCTACGCGCTGCGCACCGGGCAGGGCGAGGCATTGCGCGAGCTGGCGCAGAAACCCGCGCTACTGCAGCCGCGCCTGCCGGGCCGGCACATGATCGAGCCCAACCCTCATCATTGCGCGGAAGTCGGCCGGCTGCTGGCACGCCTGCACCTGGCCACCCGCGAGCACATCCTCGAACGCGCGAGCGACCGTGGCCTGGACTGGATGCAGGAACAGGGGCCGAGCCTGGCACTGAGCCTGCCCGAAGAGCAGCTGCCGCTGCTGCGCGACGGGCTGGCGGAGATCGCCGAACTGCGACCCAAGCTCCTCGCCCTGCCGCGCGCCAACCTGCATGCCGATCTGTTCCGCGACAACGTGCTGTTCGAAGGCACTCACCTGACCGGCGTGATCGACTTCTACAACGCCTGTTCCGGGCCGATGCTCTATGACCTGGCCATCGCCGTGAACGACTGGTGCTCGCACCCCAACGGCGAGATCGACGGCGAACGCAGCGAACCGCTGTTGGCCGCCTATTCCGCCCTGCGCCGCTTCACTCCGGCCGAAGCCGAACTGTGGCAGCCAATGCTGCGGGTCGCCTGCGTGCGCTTCTGGTTGTCGCGCCTGATCGCCGCACAGCACTTCGCCGGCCAGCCCGATATCCAGGTAAAAAACCCCGACGAATTTCGCCACCTGCTCGCCGCACGCCAGCATCCCGCGAGTGTCTTACCTTTTGCGTTCTGACGCCGCGGCCTGAACCCCGGCAGCTTGCGCCGGGCCTTACGCAATCGCGCAACGGAATGTCGAGAATCCACGCCCGCAACCGGAACATGGCGGGTAAGATGGCGCCGCCCTGCCGCCGTTCACCGCCTCTCGCTGGAGGCCATCGCGCTCGACATACCGGCCCGTGAACCCGGCAGCCCATGGCAACCATGACCATGGGCGCTCACCATCCCGATGGCGCCGCTCTTCGCGGTGCGGCGGCATCGACCTCAGGGAATGACGAATGACCCAACGCTACGTAATCAACGCCTCGGTAAGCCCCAAGGGCAGCCTGGAAACCCTCTCGCAACGCGAAGTCCAGCAACTCAGCGAAGTCGGCGCGGGCAGGACCCACAAGCTGTTCCGCCAGTGCGCGCTGGCGATCGTCAACACCGGTACGCGCATCGACAACGCCAAGACCATCCTCGAAGCCTACGAGGATTTCGAGGTGCGCATCCTGCAACAGGATCGCGGCGTGCGCCTGGAACTGTTCAACGCCCCGGCCGACGCCTTCGTCGACGGCGAGATGATCGCCAGCACGCGGGAAATGCTCTTCAGCGCGCTGCGCGACATCGTCTATACCGAGAGCGAACTGGACAGCGCCCGCATCGACCTGAGCAGCTCGCAGGGCATCACCGACTACGTGTTCCACCTGCTGCGCAACGCCCGCACCCTGCGCCCCGGCGTGGAGCCGAACATGGTGGTGTGCTGGGGCGGGCACTCGATCAGCACCGAGGAATACAAGTACAGCAAGCGCGTCGGCCACGAACTCGGCCTGCGCAGCCTGGACGTCTGCACCGGCTGTGGCCCCGGCGTGATGAAGGGCCCGATGAAGGGCGCCACCATCGGCCATGCGAAGCAACGGCTGGTCGGCAGCCGCTACCTGGGGCTGACCGAGCCGGGCATCATCGCCGCCGAGGCGCCCAACCCGATCGTCAACGAACTGGTGATCCTGCCGGATATCGAGAAACGCCTGGAAGCCTTCGTGCGTGTCGGCCACGGCATCATCATCTTCCCCGGCGGGGTCGGCACGGCCGAGGAATTCCTCTACCTGCTCGGCATCCTGCTGCATCCGGCCAACCGCGAGCTGCCCTTCCCGGTCATCCTCACCGGCCCGCGGGACGCCGCGGCCTACCTGCAGCAGATCCATGCGTTCGTCGGCGCGACCCTGGGCGAGGACGCGCAGCAGCGCTACCAGATCATCATCGACGACCCCAGCGAAGTGGCCAGGGAGATGACCGAGGGGCTGAGAACGGTCAGGCGCTTCCGCCGCGAACGCAACGACGCCTTCCACTTCAACTGGCTGCTGAAGATCGAGGAAGGCTTCCAGCGCCCGTTCGACCCCACCCACGAGAACATGGCCAACCTGCAACTCAGGCGCGGGCTGCCGGCCCACGAGCTGGCCGCCAACCTGCGCCGCGCGTTCTCCGGCATCGTCGCCGGCAACGTCAAGGACAAGGGCATCCGCCGCATCGAACAGTACGGGCGCTACGAGATCCACGGCGACGCGGCGATCATGCGGCCGCTGGATGACCTGCTGCAGGCCTTCGTTCGGCAGCACCGGATGAAGTTGCCGGGCGGTGCCCCCTACGAGCCGTGCTATCGGGTGGTGAGCTGAAATCGTGCAGGGCCGCGACGGCGCATGCGCCGTCCGGCCCTGCCGTTCAACGCTGCGCCGGGGCCGCCTTGAAGACCAGCGCCAGGCCCAGCAGGATCGCGCCCATGCCCAGCAGGCCGAGATGCGACAGCCGGTTGCCGAGCAACAGGTAATCCATCCCCACGGTGACCACCGGCACCAGATAGAACAGGCTGGTGACGTTGACCAGATTGCCGGTCTGGATCATGCGGTACAGCAGCAGCTGCGCCGCCACCGAAATCACCAGCCCCAGCCAGAGCACCGGCGACGAAGCCGACAACGGCCTCGAAGCGCAACGGCTGGAACGGCACGAACACCAGACACAGCAGCAGGCTTACCCCGTACTGCGCCGGCAGCACTTCCACCGGACTCTGGCGGATACGCTGTTGCAGGATCGCACCCAAGGTCATGCACAGCAGCGCAGCGAGGGCGAACAGCATCCCGGCGAGCGAGAAGCGCGCCAGCACCAGGCTCTGGAACACCACCGCGGCCAGCCCGGCCAGCGCCACCAGCAGCCCGAGCAGGCGCAGCGGCAAGAAGCGCCGTTCCAGTAGCAGCAGGGTCAGGATCGGCTGGACGCCGAGCAGCGTCGCCATTACCCCCGGCGTAACGCTATGGGCCATGGCCTGGAAATAGCAGATCGAATAACAGCCGATCATCAGCAGCCCGGTGGCCGCCGTCTGCCAGGCAGTACCTGGCGCGGGCCGCCAGCGCCTGCGGCACAAGCCAATCAGCAGAACCGCAGCGAGGGCCAGAGAAAAGCGCACGACCAGCAGCGCGAACGGAGTGCCGTGGTCGAGTCCCCAGCGGGTGAAGATGGCCGCACTGCCCCAGAGCAGCACGAAAAGCTTGATATCCTCCCCTCCCTCTCGCTGACGCTCACCGCCCGGGGCGGAAAGGAAGGGGATTCCTACCGTGTTCAGCCCGTGAGGGCTGACTCACCTCGGTGGGTTCCTGCTGCTGGCGGCCTTACCGCACCACTCACTTCACGGGCGAACCGGGCGTGTCCCGCCCTTAACACATTGATCGCGCCGACCACATCGGCGTTTTCCTCGAAGCCGCACTCGACGCAGCGGAATTGCGCTTGCATCTGCCGGTTGTCCGCCGACACATGGTCGCAACGGGCAGGTGCGGCTCGTGTCTGTGGCGGCACGGCAATCAGCCAACCGCCGTTCCACGCACTGTTCGGATATACAGAACATCATAGGGCCGCCTCGCGGCCCGCGCTATCCTTCCCCGGCCTGAAGGCCGAGGCTTGCCGCGCACCGGGTCAAGGGACGGCAGACAACAGAATATCGTTGCTATATCAGCAGTTGCCTGCCGATGCCCAACGCCTGGCCCAAGCCATACGTGCGCACTGGAGCGTCGAGAACCAACTGCACTGGTGCATGGATGTCGCCTTCGCCGATGGCCAGATGCGTGCCAGGACACAATACGCCGCACACAACCTGGCCGTGCTCAAACAGCTCGTCCTCAACCTGTTTCGGCTCGACCCCACTGGCAAGAAGGGAGGTATCAAGACCCGCCGCCTGGTTGCATCCACCTCCGATACCTATCGCGCTGCACTTCTCGGGCTTGGCCAGCCTTCAAGCGATTGCCCTGCGTCGGTGCCCTGGAAGATTGCAGTTTCTGCGGGCTGCACGGCACTGCGATGCGAACAACGCAACGCTTGCGAGGATCGCCTCACGGCATTCGTCGTCGCTCGACAGCGAGAAGTGGCGTTTCGTGATGCGCTGATGGATACGCGGTGCGCACGGCGCACCCTGCGGGCCCGGCGAGGCTTGAGCGGCTGCATGCATTTCGCACCAGGCTGGCGCGTGACAGCGATTGTGCGACCTGTTGTGGTGCGGGCTGGGCGGCTGGGCGTCGCCCCACCGCCTGCCCAGGGCCGTTGTTGGCGATCTGGCATCCTTTTTTCATGGGCAAGCGCATCCACTGCAAGCCGGGCTCTGCCTCGTAAGCCTTGTGACCATTCGCGCCCCCGGGCGCCGGGTAATGAAGCCCGATCCACCAGCCTGCTGGTCGATCGGGCTTTTTTCGTTTCTGGGAACACGGAAAAATGCGTCGAACACTGCCCATCGGCCTGCTGCTCTCCACCGACGGCACCTACCGCCGGATGGCCCGCCATGCGTTGGCTGGCGCCCGCGATGCCTTGGCCGAGATCAATGCCGACCCGCAGCTGGACTTCCAGCTGGCCGCCACCCACTGCAACCCGCGTGGCGAGCTGAGCCGCTACGGCGAGGCAACCGCCGCGCTGATGCAGCAGGGCGTGCGGCACCTGTTCGGCACCATCACCTCGGCCAGCCGCAAGGAAATCATTCCCGACCTGGAACAGCAGGGCGGGCTGCTCTGGTATGGCTGCCCCTACGAGGGCTTCGAGAGCAGCGAGAGCGTGCTCTACCTCGGCGCCTGCCCGAACCAGACGCTGGTGCCGCTGCTGCGCTACGCGCTGGCCACCTTCGGCGCGCGCGGCTACCTGATCGGCTCGAACTACGTGTGGGGCTGGGAGAGCAACCGGATCGCCCGCGAGGTGCTGGAGCTGGCCGGCGGCCGGGTGCTCGGCGAGAAGTACGTGCACCTGGGCGGCACCGGCTTCGCCGAGGCGATTCCCACGCTCATGGGCCAGGCGCCCTCGTTCGTGCTGAACAACCTGGTGGGCGAGTCCTCCTACGCCTTCCTGCGCGAGCTGGACGCCGCCTGCGCGCAGGCCGGCATCCGCCTGCCGGTGCTCAGCTGCAACCTCACCGAGGCGGAGCTGGGCGAGGTCGGCGAGCGGCCGAACCTGCGCCTGCTGTCCTGCGGTCCGTTCTTCGAGAGCGTGCATGCCGAATTCAGCCGGTGCCAGCAACTGGTGCACGGGCTCGACCGCTGCTCGCACTACTACACCGGCGCCTACGTGGCGGTGCACGCCTTCGCCGAGGCCCTGCAGCACACCGGCAGCGACGCGCCCGAGGTGATCTGCGACTACCTCTACCGGCATCCGCTGCCCGGCGTGCTCGGCGAGCTGCGGGTGTCGTCGCGCAACAACCATTCGAGCCTGCCCTGCCACATCGCCGAGCTGCGCGCCGGCCGCTTCGAGCTGCTGCACAGCGAGGCCGCAGCGCTGCCCGCCGACCCCTACCTCACCGCCACCGACCTCGGCGCCTTCCAGGCGCTGCGTCACGAGGTCCCCCGGCAGCACCTGAGGATCGTCAAATGAAGTCCCTGTCGCGTCCCGATTTCGAGAACGGCCGGCTGCTGCTGGTCGACTGCGACGAGCGCACCCTGGCCAGCCTGCATAAGAGCCTGCGGCGCCTGGGCATCACCGCCGAGGCGGTGGCCGCCGACACGTTGCCGGCGCTCGATGGCTGCTTCGCCGCCATCGTCGAACTGGAGCATTTCGCCAGCCCGGCGACCCTGGCCCGACTCGAGGCCGCCGGCGTGCCGCTGATCGCGCTCACCGCCCACGAGACGCTGTCGCAGATCCAGCGCGCCATCGAGCTCGGCGTCACCGCACTACTGAACAAGCCGATCACCCAGGGCTCGGTGTACACCACGCTGATGATGGCCATCGGGCTGCGCGCGCGGCTGGCCGAGGCGAACCGGCAGCAGGCGGCGCTGGCCCGGCGGGTCGAGGCCGGGCCCTTGCTGGCGCGCACCCTGGCGCGGCTGATGGTGGAGCGGACGCTGACCGAGCAGCAGGCCTACGAGCAACTGCGCGAGCTGTCGATGCGCCTCAACCGCAGCGTCGAGGCGCTCTGTGCCGAATTCGAGGTCGACCGCCTGGGCGCCGATCCGCGGCAGGAGCGGCAGCGATGAACATCCTGCTGGCGCTGCTGCGGCGCCCCTCGGTGGCGCTGTCGCTGCTGTTCGTGCTGACCGTGGTGACCTTCGCCGTGCTGGCTCCCTGGCTCAGCCCCTACGACCCCTCCGAGCAGTACATCGAGGGCCTGTCGCTGGAAGGCGCGCCGCTGCCGCCGGATTCGACCTACTGGCTGGGCACCGACCTGCTCGGCCGCGACCTGTTCTCGCGGCTGGTCTACGGCGCGCGCACCTCGCTCTTCATCGGCCTGGTTGCCAACGGCCTGGCGGTGCTGATCGGCACCCTGGTCGGGCTCACCGCCGGCTTCGTGCGCGGCTGGCTGGGCAGCGTGCTGATGCGCTTTACCGACCTGATGATGGCCTTCCCGGCGCTGCTGCTGGCGATCGCGCTGGCGGCGATCTTCCAGCCGAGCGTGTGGATCGTCGCGCTGGTGATCGCCATGGTGAACTGGGTGCAGATCGCCCGGGTGATCTACTCGGAGACGGTGGCCCTGGCCGCGCGCGACTTCGTCGCGGTGGAGCGCACCCTCGGCGCCAGCGCCCGGCGCATCCTGTTCAGCCACCTGCTGCCGCACCTGCTGCCTACCATTCTGGTCTGGGCCACGCTGGGCATCTCCACAACCGTGCTGCTGGAGGCGACCCTGTCGTTCCTCGGCGTGGGCGTACAGCCGCCGACGCCGAGCTGGGGCAACATCATCTTCGAGAGCCAGACCTACTTCACCGAGGCGCCCTGGCTGGTGTTCTTTCCCGGGGCGGCCATCGTGCTGCTGTCGCTGGCCTTCAACCTGGTGGGCGACGCATTGCGCGACGAGCTCGACCCGACCCTGTCGGGGAGACGCTGATGGCTCCTTTCATCCTGCGCCGCCTCGGCTACTCGCTGCTGATCCTGCTCGGCGTCACCCTGATCACCTACCTGCTGCTGTTCATGCTGCCGGCCGACCCGGCGCGGCAAATCGCCGGGCGCAGCGCGACCCCTGAGGTGGTGGCCAGCATCCGCGCCCAGCTCGGGCTCGACCAGCCGTTCTACGTGCAGTACGGGCGCTACCTGGCCGGCCTGGTACAGGGCGACCTGGGCCGCTCGTACATCCAGCGCAGCGAGGTGGCCGAGCTGATCGGCGCACGGCTGAAGCCTTCGCTGCAGCTGATGGCCGCCGGCATCGGCTTCGAGCTGCTGATCGGCATCGGCCTCGGGGTGATCGCCGCGCTGCGCCGCGGCGGCTTCGCCGACAAGCTGCTGATGGCCTTCTCCTTCGTCGGCGTGTCGGCGCCGCAGTTCATCGCCGCCATGCTCGCGCTCTACTTCTTCGCGGTGAAGCTCGGCTGGTTCCCGCTCGGTGGCTACGGCGGCGTTGAGCACCTGCTGCTGCCGGCGCTGACCCTTGGCGTGCTCGGCAGCGGCTGGTACGCGCGCATGACCCGCTCCTCGATGATCGAGGTGCTGCACCAGGACTTCATCCGCACCGCCCGCGCCAAGGGCCTGAGCCGGCTGCGGGTGATCGCCCGCCACGTGCTGCCCAACGCCATCGTCCCGGTGATCCCGATGATCGGCATCGATATCGGCATTTTCATGGGCGGGCTGGTGGTGGTCGAGTCGGTGTTCGGCTGGCCGGGCATCGGCCAGCTCGCCTGGCAGGCCATCCAGCAGGTGGACATCCCGGTGATCGTCGGCGTGACCACCGTGTCGGCACTGGCCATCGTCCTCGGCAACCTGATCGCGGACCTCACCGTTCCACTGGTCGATCCGCGCATCGACGTCAAGAAACACTAACCAGAAAGAGGCAAGGAGCATGAAGCGCAAGGCAATTTCCCTGGCCATCGCGGCCACCCTGTTCGCCGGCCCGCTGCTGGCCGCCGAGCCCAAGGCCGGTGGCGACATCGTGGTGACCTACCAGAACGACGTGGCCACGCTAGACCCGGCGATCGGCTACGACTGGCAGAACTGGTCGATGATCAAGAGCCTGTTCGACGGCCTGATGGACTACAAGCCGGGCACCACCGAGCTGGAGAAGGACCTCGCCGAGGACTACGACATCTCCGAGGACGGCACCGTCTACACCTTCACCCTGAAGAAGGGCGTAAAGTTCCACAACGGCCGCGAGATGAAGGCCGCGGACGTCAAGTACTCGCTCGAGCGCACCGTCAACCCGAAGACCCAGAGCCCGGGCGCCGGCTTCTTCAACTCCATCGCCGGCTTCGACGCCATGGCCGAGGGCAAGGCCGAGACCCTGAGCGGCATTGAGGTGCTCGACGACTACACCGTGAAGATCACCCTGAGCGCGCCCAACGCCACCTTCCTACACGTGATGGCGATCAACTTCGCCTCGGTGGTGCCCAGGGAAGAGGCCGAGAAATGGGGCGCCGACTTCGGCAAGCACCCGGTCGGCACCGGCGCCTTCACCCTGGCCGACTGGCAGCTGGGCCAGAAGCTGGTGTTCAAGAAGAATCCGGACTACTACAAGGCCGGCATCCCGCGTCTGGACGGCATCACCTTCGAGGTCGGCCAGGAGCCCATGGTCGCCCTGCTGCGCCTGGAGAAGGGCGAGGTCGACATCGCCGGCGACGGCGTGCCGCCGGCCAAGTTCCTGCAGTTCCGCAAGGACCCGAAGTACAAGGACCTGCTGGTGGTCGGCGACCAGCTGCACACCGGCTACCTGACGCTGAAGACCACGCTGCCGCCGTTCGACAACCTCAAGGTGCGCCAGGCGGTGAACATGGCCATCAGTAAGGACCGCATCGTGCGCATCATCAACGGCCGCGCCACCCCGGCCAACCAGCCGCTGCCGCCGGCCATGCCCGGCTACGCCGAGGACTACCAGGGCTACGCCTACGATGTCGAGGACGCGAAGAAGCTGCTCGCCGAGGCCGGCTTCGCCGACGGCTTCGACACCGAGCTGTTCGTAATGAACACCGACCCGCAGCCGCGCATCGCCCAGTCGATCCAGCAGGACCTGGCCAAGGTCGGCATCCGCGCGCAGATCAAGTCGCTGGCGCAGGCCAACGTGATCGCCGCCGGCAGCGAGCCGAACCAGGCGCCGATGGTCTGGTCCGGCGGTATGGGGTGGATCGCCGACTTCCCGGATCCGTCGAATTTCTATGGGCCGATTCTCGGTTGCGCCGGGGCGGTCGATGGCGGCTGGAACTGGGCGCTGTACTGCAACAAGGCGCTCGATGCCAAGGCCGCGCAGGCTGATGCCATGGCCGACCCGGCGCAGGAAGCCGAGCGCATCGCGCTGTGGAAGGAGGTGTTCCTCGAGGCGATGGCCGACGCGCCCTGGGTACCGATCTTCAACGAGCAGCGCTTCACCGTGCGCTCGGCGCGCATGGCCGGCGACGACGCGCTCTACGTCGACCCGGTGCACGTGCCGGTCAACTACGACTACATCTCGGTGAAATAACCGCCGGGCAGCGGGCGCTCGCCGTCCCGCTGCCGCGGACCTGCTAGGAGGGCCTCGCCCCATGTGTCAGAACTGCTTGGTCAAGACGATTCACAGCGTCCACAGCCACTTCGGCTGGGACAACAGCTTCACCCCGGTGGAGCGGGTGGCGCCCGGCACTACCCTCGAGTTCGAATGCCACGACTCGTCCAACGGCCATTTCACCAAGGACTCCGTCGTCGCCGACGTCACCAGCATGCCGTTCGACCGGATCAACCCGGTCAGCGGCCCGGTGTTCGTCGAAGGCGCCATGCCCGGCGACGTGCTCAAGGTCACCATCGACAGCTTCAAGCCGTCCGGCTTCGGCTGGACCGCCAACATCCCCGGCTTCGGCCTGCTCGCCGACCAGTTCCTCGAACCGGCCCTGGCGCTCTGGCAGTACGACACCGAGAGCCTGGCGCCGGCCGCCTTCGGCGACTTCGCGCGGATACCGCTCAAGCCCTTCGCCGGCACCATCGGCGTCGCCCCGGCCGAACCCGGCCTGCACTCGGTGGTGCCGCCGCGGCGCGTCGGCGGCAACCTGGACATCCGCGACCTGGCCGCCGGCACCACCCTGTACCTGCCGGTGGAGGTCGAAGGTGCGCTGCTCTCCATCGGCGACACCCACGCCGCCCAGGGCGACGGCGAGGTCTGCGGCACGGCCATCGAAAGCCGGATGAACGCCGTGGTCACGCTCGACCTGATCAAGGGCGAGAAGCTCGCCGCGCCGCGCTTCAGCACTCCCGGGCCGGTCACCCGGCACCTCGACGGCACCGGCTACGAAGCCTTCACCGGGATTGGCCCGGACCTGATGCAGGCCGCCCGCGGCGCGGTCAGCAGCGCCATCGACTGGCTCTGCCGCGAGCACAGGATGCCGGCCGAACAGGCCTACATGCTCTGCTCGGTGTGCGGCGACCTGCGCATCAGCGAGATCGTCGACCTGCCCAACTGGGTGGTGTCCTTCTACGTGCCGAAGGTGGTGTTCGCCTGACGGCGACGCCCTTCCTCGCAGGAGCGAGCTTGCTCGTGAAAGGCGCTGGCGTCCCTCGCTCCTGCCAGAACATCTACAGAGAACCGCCGTGAACACCTCGACATCCCCCGACCGCCCCGTGCTCTCCGTCGAACGCCTGACCATCGACTTTGGCCCCAGGCGGGTGGTCGACGAGCTGAGCTTCGCCCTGCAACGCGGCCGCACGCTGTGCATCGCCGGCGAATCGGGCAGCGGCAAGTCGCTCACCTCGCTGGCGATCATGGGCCTGCTGCCGCGCGCCGCCAGCGTGCCCGGCGGGGCGATCATCTTCGAGGGCCGCGACCTGCTCGGCCTGCCCGAGCGGCAGCTGCAGCCGCTGCGCGGCAAGCGCCTGGGGATGATCTTCCAGGAGCCGATGACCTCGCTGAACCCGCTGATGACGGTCGGCCAGCAGCTCGAGGAAACGTTGCGCCGGCACGAGCCGCTGGGGCGCCGCGAGATCGC
>CEPQ01023484.1_pt1 | contig 14669 bp, 37 predicted proteins | sample 530411 | NCBI WGS metagenome assembly CEPQ01 (sample SAMEA2620039, study PRJEB7988) | marine metagenome | isolation source: saline water (ENVO:00002010), including
ACTGGTGTGACAGCGTCAAATCGGGCCGATTTGACAAGTCTCTCCAAGTGTGATAGTCTTACTTGTGAAGAAAGCGATGAGACAATCAATGCGTACAAGCGCCAACCATTCCAGTTAGGGAACGAACAGGCGAATACGTTCTTTCGATCTCATCGTTTTTTTCGCGTCCTCGTTTAGCCCCGCACCCTGCTGACAGGCCGGGACGCATTGGGGACGCGAAAAAGGGGGGCCGAAGCCCCCCCAGTTCTCAGTAGACATACGGCCCTTCGACGCCGGGGATCGTATCCCCGCACGAATCGCAGGGGGTGTCGAACTCCAGTTCGTGGCAGCCGTCCCAACCGGCGTAGTCCACGTTCTGGTTCTGGCACCAACTCCGGTGGCAGTAATCGCCGCAGAAGTAGACCCGATCCATAACGTCGCCGTTGGTGTCGTCAATGTCATGCTTGTGCGCCATGACAGTCTCCTATTCAGTTGTCAACGTGACCCTTCCGGCCACTAAAACCAGTATAGCACACTCCAGTGACAGTGTCAAGTCGGCCCAGTTTGACAACTGTCATACCCGTATGATACAATGACAGTATCGGCCAGTAAGACCTAACGGAGTTGCTGCGAAGAACCGACGCATCTACGGAGGCGGCGAGCCTGAGAAGGACGCCGACTAGCCCGTAGGCCGGAAGCCCCCGAAAGGGGGCTTTTGCGCGTCTAGCCCCGCATCTCGCAAACAGGCCGGGGCTGATTGGGGACGCGAAAAAGGGGGAGGGCCGTAGCCCTCCCCCTTCTGTCATCCGTACAGGATGGCGTCGGTGATCGCATCCGACGCTGCGGCGATGCGCCGCTTGTGACCGTAATCCGTGATCTTCACTCCGGAGAGTGCCATATCCAGAGCGCTCTGAATGGCGCAAGCGATATGGAACGCCACCGTAATGGTGATCGGATCCTCTCCGTGGCGGGAGTCGGTATCGATATCCATGATGTGTCCTTATTCTGTTGTCAGCGTGACCCTTCCGGCCACTACAACCAGTGTAGCATACCAGTGTGACAGTGTCAAATCCAATCGATTTGACAATGTCATACCCGTGTGCTATAATGAGTGCATGGACAGGAAGTACCTATCCATTGACAACTAAATATCTAAGGAGTCATTCATGACTGTCAAAGACTGGATAGATCTAGTTGACTGGGATTTACCAGTGAACGAGGATGATGTCTGGGAGGCTATTGCCGAAGCGAACGGCGTCGAATACGACGAAATCGCAGACGGCGACCTCGTAGATTATCTTTGATCCCCAAGAAGGAACCCCGGCCAATAGGTCGGGGTTCCTTCGCGTCCAAGGCGCAATAGCCCCGGTACTGGAGCGGGGGTCGGGGCTGATCGACTTGGGGACGCGAAAAAACCCCGACCGGATGATCGGGGTTCCTTCTTGGGGACCGTTAGACGAGTTCGATTAGGTTCTCGTTTATCCAAACGACTTCCCACGAAGTCCGTTGGCCGCGTGATGCCTTGATGGCATCACACTCCCCACGGTGGAGCGGTACACCCGGCTCCGAATGATGCGGGCATACACAATACCCGTCATCGGAGGTGAAATACCCTGCCGGTTCGTGACCGGGATAGTATCCGTAGGTGTGACCGTGCTGGTTGATAAGCATGGCGCTTACTCCTTGTTATTTAGTTGTGTTGTCGTGACCCTTCCGGCCACTAGAAACATACTAGCACACTGGTGAGACAGTGTCAAATCGGAGGTCGATTTGACAATGTCACACTCGTATGATAGAGTGTTGTCCAACAACCTAAGGAGCAAACTAATGAGTAATCCCTACTCCTACAAGCGTCACTACCACAAGGTGCGCGACGAGGACGGTAAGGTTATCGACTACCTATCGTGCTGGTTGTGGACGCTAAAACACAAGAAGGACTGCAAAGCGGTCTGACGAGTAGCCCCCGCCTCCTCTAGAGGCGGGGGTTTTCTCGCGTCTGGTTTAGCCCCGGCGGGTTGCGCCCCCTGCGGGGCGGGCGGGGGTCAGCGGGGAAGTGACTAGCGAACGTATGTTCCTCCCCCCTGATCGAACGTATGTTCGACTTTGGTGACTGTCACACCCGTGTAGTAAAATGTGGTTAGCGAGTGGGAGCCTCCCACCCGCACGATGGCAAGGAGCCACTATGCATGATGACATTACGCGCTGCCTGCGCGCGGGCGACGGCCCGTGCCGCGGTCCGGTCGGCGTCGGCTTGAACGACGCTCCGCGCGACGAGGATGACCTCGCCGTGGGGCCGTTCTGCGACCGTCACGAGCGCGCCTACTGGCGCGAGCGTGACCGGATTCAGCGCCTTTACGGCGTCTGAGTGGTCAGCCCCCCGCTTCGGCGGGGGGCTTTCTCGCGTCCCCGATGCGCCCCGCTAGTGGTTGGCGAGTCGGGACTGATTCGGGACGCGAAAAAGGGGGAGGGCTTTCGCCCTCCCCTTTTCTCATTGTGTTGCCCGACCGGGCCGTGCGAGGTCGTATTCGTTAGACCTTTCGTGATCGCACTCGGCGCATATCGTGCCGAACTCCTTATCGGAGCAGCGAGGCCAGAGGGGGAACTCGTAACCGGGTCCGCTCCCTCCGCATATCGTGCAGGTTGGTACAGTCATGCCTGACTCCTTATTTAGTTGTCAACGTGACCTTTCCGGCCACTAGAAACATACTAGCACACCAGTGTGACAGTGTCAAATCGGGCCGACTTGCTATTGTCTCACCAGTATGCTATAATGGTTCTAGTGGCCGGAGAGGCCATTGTGTTGACAACAGAAAGAGGACAAGATGCAGCCCTACAAGGGTCGGGCACGACCCGGCAAAAAGGCTCCCACGAAGTTCGTCGGAGGAGCCGGACATTACAACCGACGAGGTAACAAGTCCAAAGCCACCAAATGAGAACGAGGGGAGCCGAAAGGCTCCCCTCTTTCGCGTCCCCTTGTTCAGCCCCGAAGGCAATTGGCGAGTCGGGACTGATTCGGAACGCGAAAAAGGGGGAGGCTTTCGCCTCCCCCTCCTTTTACGGCGTCACTGTCGGCAACAGCGTGCAGAAGATGATGAATCCGGTAACCATTATCGCAATGGCAACCGTTACGCGAACTGCGCTCTTTATCATGCTCCGCTCCTTTGGACTTTTTCGGCCCAACAGGAAAGGCACTGTTTCGGCATCGCAATCCGGTTCCACCTCGTTGGGGGAGTGAACTGCTTGCCGCAGGTCTGACAGTCGCTCCGCTTCGGGAGCAGTGCCTGAAAGATCATTTTGGACTCCTTATTTAGTTGTCGCTCCCAACCAACGAAGTTGGCCGGGGTGAAGGCTTGCTTTCCTCCACAAAGACACTCTATCACACCAGTGTGACGGTGTCAACTCGGCCCAGTTTGACACTGTCCTACCCATGTGCTATACTTATTGTTGTTGGAGGGGCCAGAAAGTGCCCCACTGATTCACCCAAGGAGGTGAGACATGAATCCAGCAGGAGACGAACTGGACTACGAAGCCCTCGCGGCTGAGTGGTACGGGCCGGACCCCAGCCGTTGGGACGACGATCCGTCGCCCTACGCGGGGACTTACTCTGAGGAGTAAGCCGGTGAACCCCCCGAAAGGGGGGTTTTCCCGCGTCCGGGTGCGCCCCGCAGGCAGTTGGGGGTTCGGGACTCGCGAAGAGGGGAGGCAGGGCTTTCGCCCCACCTCCCCTTCGGGTCAGAACCCGAACTCGCTGCGAGCCTCAGCAACGAGGCAGCGCATCTCCTCTTCGGCTGCGTCGATCGCAACCTCAAAAGCCCCTTGGTCAGTCCCAAAGACGGCCCCTGCGAGGTATCCGTACTCTCCCAGCCGGTACAAGTACTGCTCGTAGAGGCCGTACTTGCCGTCCTCGCTGACGTACTTGCACTGACGCTTCGTGGGTACGAACTCAGTCATGTCATGACTCCTATTCAGTTGTCTGCGTGGCCTCCTTGGCCACTAAGAACATCATAGCATCCGGGTGTGACAGCCCGATTTGGACCCCAGCAGTCGAACGTATGTTCGATTGTCAATGAGAGGATCCGCTCATCGACCTCAAAAGCCCCGCTATTTTCATCAAAAGTCGGGACTCGCGGAGGTGGAAGCAGAACTGATTCGGCACGCGAAAGAACCCCGACCGGAATGATCGGGGTTCTCTTCGCCTCAGTCATCAAACGACCTCAACGGTGAACGGCCCCCACAACCATGGGAGATCCTTCGTCAAAAGTCCCAAGATAACGATGCCCCCGTCCTCCCGCCTAGCGGTGGGAGTCAAGGTGCCATGAGGCTGGACAACAGCGTGTGTGACCTTGCCAGTGCCCTCGTTGGTGATGCGAATATTCGCACCCTCAGGGAAGGAACGTCGCAAGGTTTCAGCAGTAGCAGTGTGTTCCATGGCTGCCTCCTCTTGGTTAGCAACGTGGCCGCTTTGACCACTAGGAACATACTATCATGCGGGTGTGACACTGTCAAATCGGGCTGACTTGACACTGTCACTGAGGTGTGCTATAATGGTTCCTAGTGGCCGAAAGGGTCACACTGACAACTGAGAAGGGGCAACACAATGGCAACTACTAAGAAGGTAGGGCCAGCGCCAACGGTCCGCCGCTACGGATGGACCGAAACCCGCCACGACTTCCAGTCTGGCGCTAAGGGTGCCCGTCGCTCCCGCCGCCGCCGTGAGGCTCAGGCGTGGAGGGCCGAAGCCCGCACCAAGTGAAAACGGGGGAGCCGAAAGGCTCCCCCTCTTTCGCGCCCCGGTACGCCCCGCCTTTCAAGAAGGTCCACTAAATCACATTAGGCACGGCTTATGATGTCACTCATGACACTCAGTTACGAAAAAGCACGCGAACTGTTTGGTAAGTTTATTTCTTTTAACAACATGTTGTCGGAACAAGTCAATACTAAAAACTATTACGGGTTCTCTTATCGTTTAGATACTTATCAACTTTGGGCTGACTGCGACGAGGATCATCTCCCTTCGTCACGCATGTTGTGCGCTCATGCGGGGCTGCACATGGCGATCATCGAATCGAACAACAAGTTGGAACAGGTGGAGTTCGGGGTAATGCTCGGACCTTTCGACTTGATGCGCGGTGACGACCCGGAACTGCTTTATCGACAAATGTCGAAATCAGTGAAAACTGTGATGGGCACTGCCCAACTTCATCTCCACGCTTTAGGTTATCCTTGTCATGATGATTGTGAGTGTGGTTCGATACTGGAAGAAGAAAACTACCTCGGTCCTTAGTCGGGGCGGGCGCGGACCTAACCCTGATAGTCCCGATGGACGCGGAAAAGCCCCCCCTTTCGGGGGGGCTGGCCGTGGGGATTACTCTCCAAGGAGAGACATCTCCATTTGAGACTCGCCCAGACGCTCCCAGTGGGAGTCGTCCATAGCGGCTTCGGCCTCGCGGGCTTCACGCTCCAGACGCTCCCGCATATCGCGGAGAACGAGCCGACGCATGTCGTTGGAATAACTCATGTTTCACCTCCCTTGCCGTTGTCAATACCATTAGTATACCAGATCCCTGTGACAATGCCAAGTCGGGTGCTAGTCATTTTTACTCGCTTTCACGCACCCTCGGCCCGCCCCGAATGGGGCGCTCCCCGCCGGGACGTAACGAGGGACAAAAAAAAGCCCCCACCTGTCGGGATAACCCATTGGTGGAGACTTTTTGCTGCGGGCCGGTCGGTCATTTCTTTGTGCTGCCCGTGCGGGGTTTCGCGTCCCCGGCGGTCTTTCCGCTGCTTTCACTCAACACAATAAGTATAGCACGCTAGTGTGACAGTGTCAAATCGGGGTTTACGCACACTCGCACGCGGGTCCGCGCGAGTCCCGAATGGGGGCGCAACCCTCGGGGCGGGCCGGGGTCCGGGTGTGGACGCGGAAAAGCCCCCCCTTTCGGGGGGGCGGTACCGATTAGGCGTCGGATCCGAACAATCCTGCCTCCGCTGCGGAGTCGCAGTCCCAGTCGGGCCGGTAGCCCTCCTCGTCGGCGTCGGCGGCATCCTCTGCCTGCCACATCTCCAGCAGCGCACGACAGTGGTCGTCGTGGTCATAGGGGTCATACATGTTGTCAATCCTTCACGGCGGGGACGGTCCCCATTGCCGTACCATTAGTATAGCACATCAGTGTGACATTGTCAAGTCAGGCGCTAGTCGCTTCCTCGCTTGAGCGCACCCGCGCGAGTCCCGAATGGGGCGCAGCCGCCGAGGCGTGTTGGGGACAAAAAAAACCCCCCGACCGGATTGATCGGGGAACTTGCTTGTCACTCACGGGACTCGCTGCCGTCCCAAAACTCCATCTCGCTATCGAAGGCCAGTTCGATCAGGCGGCTATGCACCACATAACCATATTCCATTGTGAACTCCCCCATCTCGTCAACCATCGCCAACCGACAAACCTCTGCCACCTCTGCGTTCGACCAATGGGCCGGAACCCGCAACGCCGCCTGCATGTATACGAGCCGATACCCATCGCCAAAGGTCGTGTCCGTCATCTCATTCGTCCAGTTCCCACTTCGGTGGGGGGCTTTCTCGCGTCCCGAATCAGTCCCGATTTGTTCAGCGGTCAAGCCAAGCAAAAAACAGGACAATACCTACAAGTATCGCCAAGCCAAGAACCAAATAAATCGACATACGCATCACCGGAATCCAAAAGTTGCTTTGATCTTCATTACGTTCACTTATTACTTGCTGACTTCGGGACTGGGCCAGTCCGACATGTAAGTTACTTGGGCATCTTCGGGCAAAATGGAAACCAAAATACGGAGACAATGACGGATTTCGCCCTCGGAATCAACCCATTCTACCCAATAACATGGATTCGTCAAGTTTTCGTAGTTTGATTCTGGACGGTACTTTTCTCGGGCCATGCTTCATTCTATCTCAGCCGCCGCAGCCCCGCAACTGAATGAATGTCGGGACTGTTTCGCCTTGGACGCGAAAGAACCCCCGCCCAAATAGGACGGGGGTTCCGATTCACCAACCAGTAGTTACTGAATCACGAATATCTGTACCCTTGCATTCCGGGCACGGGGGATAATCGGCAAAGTTGCCGTTAGTCGCCCAATACGATTCTGGCGGGAACGGGTGGAGATGGTCGCACTCGGCGCACATCAGCCCCACGGAACCGTCAGAAAGCACGGGATCAGCGTGCCAAATAACCGGGTAATCTGACATAGTAGACTCCTATTTAGTTGTCAGTCGGTGATCTCTCTGACCACCGGATTACATTATACCATCTAGGCATGATGGTGTCAAGTCGCCAAGTCGGCTTCGTGCCTCATGCCCATCGCCCGCAAACGCACAATATTGTTACGTTCTGACGGCGTAGTCCCACCCCAAATGCCAAACGCCTCGTTCTGGCGCAGGGCGTACTCCAAACAATCCCAAGTCACCGGGCAGTCCCGGCAGATTGCTTTCGCAATCGGAATGTTGGCAGACTTTCCGACATCAACAAAAAATACTTCGGTTGGGTGACCGGCGCACGCTGCGTCGTTTGCCCAAGTTGCTTCTTCAAAGTCTCGGTTTTCACCGATGTGCTGTCGTTCATCCATTGTTAGTTTAGTTCCCTTCCGGGGCTTATGGAGTTGAGGGGCCGAAGCCCCCCAATCGTTATTGCTTTAAAGTCTATCACCGTCGATGTCCCAGCCGCCGCCGTAGTTGCCACTGAGCGACCGGTTGTTGTGGTGGAGCCATAGGTCTATCGAACGCAGGAGGGTTACTTCCTCCGCATACGCGGTCGGTGAACTCCCGTCCCCCCTCGCCAGATTGTCGGCGTACTGGGAAACAGCCTGCTTCACCAGTTCGACGGCGCGGTTCGCGTCCCGCACTGCTTTCTCAGCAGCGTGGATTCGATCCACGTTGGCTTCCGACAAGATGTTCCGCGTCTGGATTTGACCCCATTCGCCTTTCTCTGTGTAGCACTCTCCCTGAGGGTCGAACACCCACTCGTCGTTGACGAGGGTAACTGGCCGGACCGAAAGACGATCCTTCTTGGTGGGTTTGATTGACTTCCACCCGTTCCAAACCCAGCCGTTCTTCAACTGCGGAACGATCTTCTTGCGGGTTTGGACATAGCCTGCGCCATGCATATTGTATCGGTTGGGGTTCCAGTCAACGAGGTAAATCGTGTCTGGCTTGATGTCTGTTACTTTCATCGTGTTACTCCTTGTTAGGTTATGGGAGATTAGTCAATCTCCTGTGTATTAGTATAGCAGGTTTCTAGTCGCTTGTCAAGTCTCAGGATGGCACTACTTCCTTTATCCCGTAAGACTTCTTGCGTTCATTGACCACTTCGATCAGATGTGGGCGGTACCAATGTCCCCGGTACGGCTCGCCGTGGTTGGGACACTCCGAAACACACTCGGGGCAGAGGATCGTCAACTGCGACCACTTGACGTTCTGCATGTGACCACCAAGCAACGGATCGGGCACACTCATAAGCGTTGTCGGATGCCACGGCGTTGCCTCGTCCTCCGTCATCGGGAACCCACAGTTCGGACAACGCCCAGCCCGTCCCGCCTTCAACTCCGCCTCGTACTCTTCTTGGCGTCCCTCATCGACTGCCGCTTGCCATTCACGGTCAGCAGCCCGGTAATGAACGTACTCTGGTCCCCAGCAGTTGGCGAGTTGCTCGTCGGTTAGGTCGTCGTAGCCGACCTCTTCTCCATCGGAGTCATAACAGTCATTACACATCGTCCATCTCCTTTGCACATTCCAAACAGGTGCCCGGTGCCGTCAGCCATTTGCCTTCGCACCGTGCCCCCATTGCTGAATACATCTGCTTCCGGCGAAGGTACTTGCCTTCACGACCACGGTCACAGTCCAAACAGATGTAGAACCACGCCTTTCGGCGCAGGAACCACATGTAGACGGGACTGTTCGCCAACCATAGGTTGCGCCATCCCGGCTGCCTGTTCTTCTTCCTGTCACGGGCCTGCTTCTTTACGACAGCATCAAGCCATTGGTCTACATGATTATGAGTAATTCCCTCCGCGTTGCGGCCCCAGCCGTAGTTGGGGTTGTAAAGGTCGTGGTCCTCGTCGGTAAAATCCAACATGATCTTGGTGTAGAGATCGTTGGCAAAGGCGAGTTGTCCACGCACGGTGCGCGGAAGTTTCACGGGCTTGGCCCATATGTGTTTGCCTGTGTGGTAGTTCTTGATATATCTCATGGTTTTTTCTTTTCTACTCCTTCTTAGAGAGCCAAACTCTGGCTCTATCTATTACAAGGAGGCTTAGGAGTTTAAATGTAAAAGAAAGGGGTGTGACTTTCGCCACACCCCTCGCCTTTAGGTGCTGATCTCGGTTACGTCTGCGGGAATCACGACGCACCCCTCGTCCCGCATTTTCAGGACGGGTCGTTCACGGCTAGGCTTATCGTCCTCAAAGTCAACGACTTCGACGGCGCTGCCATAGCCCCAACCATCCATGCTGGGAACCGGAACAAACTCTGTTTGTTTGTTCGGATCCTGTGGAAAGTCACGAAGTCGTGGTGCGAGATTCATCAGAATCGCTGCCACTCGTCCGTTGCCATCCTCAAACGGATGGATCTTTAGGAACTCCAGAACGAATGCCTCACGATCATCGTCCCACAAGTCTGAATCACAAAGTTGATCCATAAGTCGTGGAATCTGATCGGCTTTCGCTCCGGTGTTTCCGTTTACGAACGTGACCGGTGTGGCCCTGTAGAGCCGTCCGAACCGCTTGACGAGATCGCCTTCTCCGTCGGGCCAACCATTGACGATTTCGTTAAGAATGCTGATGGTTTGCTGCATTGGATACGGCGTGGTGTGGGCAAAGTCCCACCCTTGGAGGAAGGCGGGAACAGACAGGGCACTTTCGCCCTGCCTGTCCACTTCCTCGCACGCCCATTTGATTAGGTTATCGTTATAGTTGTTCATAGGTATTAGTATAGCACATCAGAAAGACATTGTCAAGTCGGGGTTAGATACCGACTCCATGCCTGCTGCTGCATAGATTGTGTTCATATGTGCCTGAGTCAACGATTCACGGCTGTAGCCGCCGTACGAAGGCATCGTATAGCCACCAGCAAGCACAAACGCTGTCGGGATGCCCGAGTCCCGCAGGTAATCGAACACCATTTGCTCCCGTTCTGCCAACGTATCGAAACCGATACGGGGATACGAGTCTACTCCTGCGTTGTACAGCACCAAACCGCAATCATCAAAGTCAATGCGTTGAAGCAAATCTGCTATGGTGGGCAGATAATCTGCTTCACGGTCGACAATGATGAGTTCATCGTTGTTTGACGGCGCATACGAATCGAATCGATCGGTCGATACGTCGAACATCTCAACCCAGTCCATCCCGAACTCGTTCATGAATGCTTTGGTTCCTCCGCCGCAATGCGCGTCGAAGTCAAGGATGATTACCTTCTTGTTCATGCTAATAAGCATGTAATGGGCATAGTACGCACCAACGGCGAGGCCGTTGACCGTGCAGAAGCCCTTGCCGTAGTTAGGTCGGGCGTGGTGCAGGCCCGATGACAGGCTGCCGTGGATGTTCTCGCCCGCGTTGCGGCTCCAACCGTAGTCGGGGGATCCAAAGGTGCTTGGCGCAGTCGTTACTGCGTCGTGAATGGCGTTGAGAACTCCGGCTGTTGAATGAACAGCCATGTTCCAGATGCCTTCGTCCCAAGTAAATCCTTGGGACTCCGCTAGGGCGCGGGACTGCCCGCTATGCAATGCGTTGGAATATTCGTAATCATGCATTGAATGGATCAATGATTCCGAGTTTCGCAATGAAATAGCGCTGGGTTCGATTATAGAAATGTTGCTGTTTGGATAACCTTGTATGTATTCGGCAATGTCTCTTGACTTGCGAGTTGTATCGAAGTCTGTGCGAGTACCGACATAGTGATTATCATAGTAAATATTAGTCATAATTTATTCCTCTTGCTATAGTATAGCATATTTAGTGTTGTTTGTCAAGCCTAGAAGAAGAAACCCCCCGGACTAGCCGGGAAGGATTCGGCTAGCCTCGGAGGGCTTCTCACTATACGTCCGTTTTTCCTTTCATGACGGGTGCCATCAACAGATACGGACAAACTCATCCAGTCATCCCGATTGCAATACCATAAGTATAGCACATGCGGGACTGCTTGTCAAGCCTTGACTTCGCTGGTTCCTCGCCGTCCGATAACGAACTCGTCGGCAGGAACAACCTTGGTAGTTCCGGTTCTGTTGAGATAAACCTTGACGAAATCGCCTTCGTAGCATTCGACAACGTAACCTTCCCAACGTGCCGTTCCCTTTTTACGCTTGAGTTGAACGTAAACATTGGTTCCGGCTTTGAGAATGCGTTGTCCATCTCGTCGGATTTGTTTAATAGTGGTTCGGGATCCGTTTTTTAATTCTAGCATCGCGTTGGTTCGCTTGCAAATATTAAGGTTGTAACGGATCGCTTCGTTCCGTTCCATTGGTTCTTCTTGTCCGTTGAGCCGGAACAACATCTTGCCGCTCGCCAAAGCACGGGCCGTGTGGCAATAGCCACAGGTGTAATGGCCGTGCTTTCCTTTACGAAGGCAACGAGGGTGTTCTAGTTCGGGAAACTCTTCTATAAGTTTAGGGTCCATATCTATAGTGTAGCATACTTGCGTGACATTGTCAAGTCGGGGGTTTTAGGGGCCAATCCATTCGCCGTTAGGTGTCTCCCGGCCACGGCTTCATAGGTACTTCGCCATGTACGAGTCCCGTTGCGTCAATGGGATCTGCTTTTTACATTTGGCGCAAATCTTCTTGTCGTTGTAAATCGACAGAACGATCTCGCAATCCTTCGACTCGCAAATGCGGCCTTTTGACTTCACGGTCATATTTCGCCTCCGACGTTCGTCCAACCAGATACGGAAGTCCAACTATTAGTATTGTCTTTTGCTTTAAGCCATTGCGTTACTGTTTCTTGACGCAGCCTAGTTCTCCGGCAGATTTCTTTGACGTTGCATCCGCTTTCGTACATTTCACGAACGTAATCAGAGATCGTGTATTTCGGGACTGATAGAGATGGGAATACGTCATACATTAGAACAGGGTTGGCCCGTCGCCTAGAGGATCTTTGTACTTATGTGCTTCGACATCGATACAAGTGGAATGTGCCCAACCATCCCATTCACGAACGAGTTTGACTCCAGTTTTCTTTCCCGGTTCGATCCAACAAAGAACTCGCTTCATTGCAGAATACCGGCTATCAAGTTCTTCGTTACAGAACTCACAAATAACTTTAGCCATTGGAACGGACGTATGCTTTCGCCGCTTCCAGAGAACGGGAGATCCACATGGAAATTATCGAAGCCCCAGCAGTCCCGATATGCGCTGCGTAATTCGTTGTGTCTTCTGCCTCGTCAAGATCATCTTGGGCTTTCTGAACTGCTTGCTCAAGATCGGCATTCAAACGCTCGCTGTTCAAAACAACAAGCAACCGATGAACGTCGTCGTCGGATTCAAGATCAACAACTTCGGGAAGAGCGTGGTCGTGCGTGAGTGCCGTAGTTTGGGCAGTCACAATTAGAACGTCGTATTTTTGGTCCTGATAAACGAACTCTGCTTTAGCGAGAACATCAGGATCATCAGAATATGATCGAATATCAAACATAGTTTATACCTCGTCGCTGGGATGAAAGGTTGATGGTACATGCTCGCCCTGAGCGCGCATACCGTTTCAACCCTACATCCCTAACGACGATTCAGGTAGAAGGAAACTTAGACGGTGGCGGAAACCGTCTCGTCTGCCTTCTCCTTGTACGCTCGCACAATGATTGTGCGCTCGTCCTTGGTGTGCGTGCGGGCCTTGAGGCCACGACGCTTGGCAGTCCCGTGAACATGCGCCACGAAAACGCGGGGAGCCAAAGCAAAGTCCTCGCCTTGACGCAGTTCCCAAGTCTTACCATTCAAGATGGTGTCCCAATCGTACTTAGGCTTGCCGCCCGTGTTCGTTGGGAACCTAAAGTTGGATAATTCTTGCATTCTGTATTACTCTCTCTCTTAGTTGCCGAACTATTATTAGTTTGGTTGCCTCAGGTGTTGAGGCTAGCGCAAATGGTTACGAAACGCAACTATTTGCTACAGGTGTTCGACCTGCCGGATCTCATGGATTACCTGACGCAAGTCAATCTCGTTGTCTAGGAAGAACATCTCAATGAGAAGGTCGCCTGATTCATCGGCATTCTCTGGTTCAACCTTACGGTAGGTGTCCCATGCGCTCTTTGCGTAGTAGCAGGCTGCGATGGGCCGGTTCTTTCGGATCATGGTTAGAGCCTGTGTGGTTCCGTAGCCTTCCATGAGCATCAGGTAGAACACCATAGAAGGTGCCCGGTTGATGCCCATGTGACAGTTCACCATGACCCTCGCCTCTGGCTGCTCGTCCATGATCGCCTTATAGGCGTCCCAGCCTGCATGGAACCATGACGAGGACTGTGCCCCGCCGTCGTCGTGCGTGCCAAGGTAGACGTATCCCACATGAGGGTACGCCTTCGCTACCAGTGCCTCGTCGGAGTATTCCTCACGAACATCCAAGATGTGCGTGATGCCGTAGTCTTCGATCCAAGACCGGAGATGGGGTAGGGCACGCTCGCCGTGAGGCAGGTCGCCGGACAGGTAGATGCTCGGTGTGATTTGACAGACAGTTCTCCACCATTTGGTAGCAAACGGTGAGGATGGTCCCACGGGTTGCAACGGCGGGAAGGACCGTTGTCGTTGTCTTAGGTTGTTCATGAGCAAAAGCCGCAGTCTGTCAAGCCGTCGGTGGACGGTGATTCTCCATGACAGTAGGGGCAGTCCTCTCCTTCTATGTCGTGTCGCTTTAGTATACCTGTTTGGTAATACTTTGTCAAGTCGTATGTTGAGTATGTCATGTTGTTTCTCCGTTCTCTTGTGCTTGCCGTTGTTGTTCACGGTGCGTTTGTTGTTGTCGGTCATGGTAGTGGTCTGCCGCCATCGTGGCATCGCAGTAGATGCAGCCATGCGCTCTTTGCGTAGCGTTCTCGCAATGCTCGCAGTAGTCTTCCAGTTTGAACTCGCCGTAGTCTGGCTTAGTCATCCTGCTCGCCTGACATGCTCGCCTGTTTGCGAGAGATCGCAGACACGATGGTTGATGTGGATGTGGAGAACATAGGGAAGGACCATTTGCGTGTGAAGTGGTCCGTCGTCTTGTTCCATGCCCAAAGACTGATGCGATCTCGTTGGGACATAACCTTCCATATGGCAAAGTTGTTTGCGCGTTCTTGCATCGTGCGCTTCTGATTCATTTGTGTTCTGTGTAGTTCTTCTGTTGACATTAGTCAATCTCCTTTGTCCAGTCGTAGGGCTTCCTGTCGAATGGTGCCCAGTCGATCATTGCCCAATCCTCATTGGAGATCCAATCCTCATTGGAGAGGAAAGTAATAGAGTCGCTCTCAGAACTGAAGTCCCAGTCGGGGACGACGATCCTTTCTGGTTGAAAGCGCTTGGCAATCCATGAGTAAAGCATTCCACCTACGGGGATGGCAAGGCAAGTCATGATGAAAGCAAGTGCCGAGAAGTGCAACATTTCATATGAGATGATCGGGTTATGATTCATGAGTATTAGTATAGCATGGGGGATAGGGGGATGTCAAGGGTTTGGGGATGCTAGTAGGGAAGGGGGTGAGGGAGAGG
>CEPQ01009430.1_pt1 | contig 14598 bp, 19 predicted proteins | sample 530411 | NCBI WGS metagenome assembly CEPQ01 (sample SAMEA2620039, study PRJEB7988) | marine metagenome | isolation source: saline water (ENVO:00002010), including
TAAAGGGATGGACATGGGTAAAGCCGTCGCCCGCGCACGAACCTACAGAAAGGGAAATAGACGCGATTATCTATCTGATTGAGGAATGGGATTTTGGTGGACTAGAGGGAGAGCGATAATGTCAAAATTGAACAACGTCGCCGAACAAATGGCTTACTTGGAATCTTGGCTCAATGAAAATGCGCCAGAGGTTTTTGACGACCAGAGGCATTTGGATGATGGCTCTGAGGAACGAAAATATTGGAATTATGGCCGTTACATCGCCTTGCGCGATGTAATGCGTGGGTTGCTAATTGCTACGCGCACATCCCTATAATATGTGCATGAAATTGCTTTTTGGGTGCGTATTTATTTCGTCGTCCCCTTCATCTTGTCCCACGATCTCAGCCCCGCAATGCCAAGCATCCCAAACATCAACTCCCAGAGGAATTGGTCAAAGGACGGCAGCGGCGGCACACCCCATCCAACCCAGTTGTTGACCCATGTAAACAGCGGTGCCAGGACAAACTGAAAGAACACGGCGAAGGCACAGGTCCAACCGATGGCCGGTCGCCAGCCGTATTGCCACCAATGCCGGGATTGCGCGTCGGCAAGGTTGATATTAAGTTGGGCGAGGTCCACCTGTTGAAGTGCGCCGAGAACTTTTTGTGTGGCCGCCGCCTTTTCCTCTTCCGTTTCAAAGAGACTATCCGCTATCGAGTCGGCGATCCCCAAGGCCGCCTGTATTGCTGCCCACATATCAATAACTCCATATCCATTTTCGCGGGCGTTCGGGCAGCGCGTCCGCATCGTCAATGTGGATAAAGCGGCCCTTACCCTTTTGCTTGATGCCGAAACCCGTCATGCCGCAATAGATGGCTGCGTCCAAAAGTTCCAGCGCATCGCCGCCACGCACCAATACATCAACCGCGCGGCCTTCCATGTGTGGGGATAGTTTCCCACCCACTTCAAAATTATGCTGCTTGCAGCGGTATGCGCTGGACAGGGCCATTGGCTTGCCGTAGGCAATGCGGACCCGTTCAAGCCGAGACATGAAGGCGGGGTTCATGTCGGCTTCACCGCAACCGCACCGGCATTTTAGTTCGTCATTTGAAAAGTGCGGCGTCATGCCAGCGCCGCCGAAACCTCACGAAGCAGTTTTAGAAGCTGGCCGCGCGACTGGGGGAACTGGAATATAATATCGCCGTTACGGCGTATTACGGCCTGTGCGCCGGTGGTGCTGTCGGGCTTGGCAACGCTGAGGTATATTTTGGGGCTGTCGGGTTTCAGCATTTGCTTCGCTTCCATGTCAGAAATTCAGCGGCCTCCTGAACATCGGCATAGCAATGAAGAAAGCTGGCCATGTTCTCCGCGTCGGGATCGAACACGCTAACGATACTGGCGCCTTCCTGTTGGCTGGCGTGGCCTAGTTTCCCGCCGTAGTCATCAATGAACTTGTAGCCACGGGCGCGGGCCAGCCAGTAGATAAATTCCTTGGATGCGCTTTCCTCCTGGTGCAGCGCCCAATTATGCTTGTGGCCGCATATATATAAGTGCGCCCAATCCTTCATGTGGGCGGCTTTCTGCGCCGCGTGCATGGTGTTCCATTGGCTATGACCGGGGAAGTCGTGGGCTGCCCATATCCGCGCATCCCTGCCGTTCGGGAATTTAAGCGTGATTTGGGCCTGCCAGTCCTCCATCACGACTATGTGGCTTCCCATTTCCCTTAGATAATGGGCACCGTCGTTCCATTCGTCGTGATTCCCAATTAACCAGATCAGCCAATCGCGCCCCACCTTTTCCATAAGGTATTTGGTGAGCTTGCCCGCTGTGGTTTTCGATGTTTCCTGCCGAGCGTACTGGGCCAATAAGCGCCCAACCCAATTGTTCGTTGCATCGCCTATGGAGGCGCCGAACATGCCTTCCGTTCCAACAATGGAATCCAGGTCTTCATCCAGCTTCGGCCAATTGCAGCCGTCATCATCAACGTGCGGATCGCCGAGCCAGCAAATACCGATAGGTCCGTCCATCATAACCTTGAACGGCATCCACTTCTTGGCCTTGTGGTGTTCGTACCGCTTTTCAAAGCGGGTTTTCATTAGACCCACGATATCCTCAACCGGGATATCATCATCGGGTAGTTCCGGGGGGGTTATGGGCGGTTCGGCGCCTTCCACGCGCAACAGCCTTTGCACCTTGGACCGGTTTAGGCCCATTTCGGTAACAACCGCTGCAACGGTTCCAAATTCTTCGCGTAACGCCTTGGCCCTAACAACGTCCGGGTGGGTTGGGCCAAATTCGCGGCGTGTGGCCATTACCGCTTACCGCGCAGTTTCCTAAATAGGCTCTTGGCGGTTTCGGTTTCCCAGATACGGATTAAAACCCACACAAGCGTTGCCGCCGCAACGATATCGGGAAGCCAGCCAAGCCACGCCGCGCCCGTCCCCACCCCCGCCACAACGTCAATGGCGTACTTTTCCTGTTCGGGGAGTTTCATTTTGCGCGCCCGCCGGGATCAAACAGCGCGTCAAATTCCGGGGCCGGTATTGTCGCAACGGATATGATGCAATCGTTCGCGCCGACCAATATTGAGTAATACGCCGAGGGATACAGCATCGGGTGATCCCATGTAATCAACCGCGTGGCTTCGGCGATAAGTTCTTTGCTTGCGCGGAATACATAAAGCGCTTTCAGCATATCGGCACCCCGCAAATCACGTAGGGGCGCTAGGCCGTAGTAATCTTCCATTTGCCCGATGATGTCTTCCGCCGGGCTTGTTTCGCACTTTTGTTTGCCGCTTATCAGATGGATACCCGCGCTCCCGCCATCGCCACCAAATTTAATCTTCTGCCCTTTCGGCACAATCGGGGCGCCGGCCCAATGTTCACCCGAACCCAACATGAAACTTTTGCCGCTGGGCATGGTCATAATCAGCGTCCACGTTTTGCCGTCCCGCGAGGCGAATAATTCGATGATGCTGCCGTTATGAGCGATACCCATGCCGACGGGTTTTTCCGCGTGTTTTTCGAGAAGCCGCTTGACCACCGTGGCACGATCAATGCCCGAGTTCTGCGCCTTGGCGGGCGTAAAAAAAGCCGCCCACAAAAGGACGGCCAGAGCGGCGGCTAGGGTTTTCATGTCGGTTCCTACGGTTTGGGGATATCCCTTTTAATCTGGTCAATCTGTCCGGCGATGGTGTCGAAATCCGGCTCGGCGGTAACAGCGGCTGGAATGGCTTTAAGAATTTCGGACTCTAAAAGCCTGATTTTTTTAATCACCGCGTCGAAAACATCGCCCGTGGTTTCCACAAAGTTGGGCGCCTCGCCCAGCCGTTTGATATACTCCCTGCGCCTCAAAGCGCGGTGGTCGTATTCTTCGTCGCCAGGAACAGGGTCAGGAGGAGGAGGAAGCGCAGCGCCTTTCGTTGTGATCCGGTGCCACTCAGCGCCGACCTTCACCGGCTGGCCTATACTCAACGTCCTTGGACCTTCACCCTCGATCTTGGGGATAACAGCCTTGACCGTGTATTCACCTGTCGGGTCTTGGTCGCCAGCCTTCAAGCGCCCTGAGAAAGTCTGACCTGTCGGCCATTCCTGATTTGTGGTGTTCTTCCATCTGCCAGCTTCATTACCGGCGCTGTCTTCGATTATATACATTTAATTCTCCTAACCATTAGGCCCGTCAGCCGAAACAAGGGTGCCCGTTATTGTAAACGCCTGACCTGTTCCATCCGCATTGTCAGCAAAATTTGCCACCGCCTCACCGGCATCCAAGTGGAACGCCATTAAAGGCGACGATACAGCGGCGAGCGCGGTTGTCCAATCTGTAGCCAATCCTTCGGCATCAATGAAATTTCTGCGCGTAGCCTCGACTGATATATCAATATACTCCTGGGCGTATATGAAATCGGCAATTTGGACATTGGCCTCACTTCCGCCGCCGCCGAATGCACCAAGTGTCCAGGCGGAACCTAATGACGCCTGTTCTGTGTTCAAATGCGTACTGGAAACCATCTCACTAACATCATCAACATACATCTGTTCGTTTGTACCGTCCCAAGAGCAACCAAACCAATGCCACCCGCTTGAGTCTGTAAAGGTATTTGTAGAGAAAAAGGTTATTGCGGCAGCGGTTACGCCATCATCATGCGCGTATATTTTATATTTGTTGTCGGCACCCTTTTCCAAATAAAAGTTTCCGCCTCCCGCGTCAGTCATATCCATTACGCGCATTAATACACCATTGTCACCCGTCCAGTTCAGCCAGCCCGAGATGAACCCCGTCTTCCCGTCAACCGCCCCTGTTAAGTTTGATGATAGCTTTTGGAAGTCATTTGTACCATCAAATGCCGCAGCGTCAGGCGCATACCCCTGATTAGCTTGTCTAAAACCCGCCGCCGCCATCAGTAATGCAGGAAGGGCGCTCATTATGCAGTCGCCTGTGCTACGATAGCACCGGTCCAGATCGTGCCACCATCTACAGTGAAGAAAACCAGATCATCCACGCCGGAAGTCGTAAGCGTTGGAGCGCCAGCAGTGCCATCCCAATCTACACTGGCGGGCCAATTCACAGTTTGGCTTCCTCCGTTGGTTAGCTTGAGGTAGAACCAAGATAGCTCGTCAGAGGCTTTCGGATTGCTAAACGTGAAGGTGTTGGCCGAAGTGTCAACCGTGGCCGTCACGCTATTGCCTAGCGATACGTCAATGTCCTGAGTGCCTCCGCCCGTCGCGCCAATGGCGTTGGTGACGGTGCCGTAGTCCTTGAGATTGACCGCCGAAACAGTGTTATCTTGGCCGTCTAAAGCACCCCCTAATTGCGGCGTGGTGTCTTCCACGATATTATCTAATGATCCCGTACCCGGCGCGTTGCCAAGCGGCGAAAGCATCTGGAAATTATCGGCGGTGGCCTCGTATGCCACCATCACCATTTGAGCGGCCTCGATATCCCCGGCGGCCAATGCAACGTCATGGTGTTTGACAACCGCCTTGGCCCCCACAGAATCCACGTTCAGGGTAACGGCGCCCGTATTGGTGCCGCCGGCCTCGAAAAGAAACACCTGGCCCTGCGCGTAAGCGGATATGGTGCGCGAGGCCGCAAGCGTAACGGTATCGGTGCCGCTGGATACGTTCACGCCGCCGATATCTTCGTACCAGCGGGCAAGCATCCCCTCCAGCGCGCGGGCGCCGTCGTTGACCGTCGAAGGCGCCTGATTCTCAGGGAAGCGCCCGGTGTTGCTGGCGTCAGTGGTTGAGAGGTCTTCTAATTCTGCCAAGGGTTTTTCCTTTCACTAAATATCTAAATATGACATACTGGGGTATGCCAAACTTCATTGATCTTACGGGCAAAACCTACAATCGGTGGGCCGTTATAGAGCGGGCAAAAAATGACAGGCTCAACCAAGTTTGCTGGTTATGTAAATGCTCCTGCGGGACAACCCGAGTCGTTACCGGGACCAGCTTAAAATCCGGCCAATCAAAGTCTTGCGGGTGCCTACGAATTGAACAGCTCAGGCGTGGACCGCGATTCCGGCACGGGATGAGCAAAACCAGAACCCACAGAATATGGTGCGGCATCCGGTCCCGATGCACCAACCCCAACGATCCCGCATACCACTATTACGGCGGACGCGGCATTAAGGTGTGCAGACGGTGGCAAGCATTTGAAAGTTTTTTGGCGGACATGGGGCCGTGCCCATCACCAAAACATTCATTAGACCGAACCAACAATGGTGGCGACTACTCACCAGCTAATTGCCGGTGGGCAACCATGCGGGAACAGCAAAACAACCGCCGCAACAACAACAAATTCTGGCACAAGGGGCAGCGCCTAACCTTAAGTGAGTGGGCGCGCAAAACCGGAATCAAACGGTCCACTCTGGCGCAGCGCGTCTACGTTTATCAATGGCCAATACGCAGAGCGCTGACAACGCCGCCGCGCCGTTACCTCTAGGCATGGAAAAACCCGCAAAAGCGGGTATAATTGAGCGTGGCCTTAGTTTCTGTTATTGTGCTGATACTACTTGCCGTCGGGATTCACTTTCTCGGCGTGGAGTTTGCCCTGGGCGTCATTCTGGCGGCCCTATTTTTTCAATGCGCCCACCGTCTCCATTATGGCGATTGGTTCTGGCCTGATTAATAAACAACGCCTTGGCCGCCGCCCACCGTGCTGCCAGCCAATACGCCCGTTCCCGTCGATCCGCCCCGCGCTCCAAATTTTTTCAACAGCAGCATTCGCCGCAAATTTTCCGGCACGGCTTCCGTAATATAGGGTGCCATTTCTTCAGCCACCCTCGCGGGTGGGCCGGATGCCGCCAGCCGCGCCTTGTCCACCAGCGTAGCCGCCGCGCGAAGGTCACCCGACACAGCGCGCCCAGCATTAACAGCAATGTCAACCGCACCTGTCAGGTTTTCGATTTCCTTCATAAGCGGCGTGGTGCGGCTGCCGGCCAGCGTGGCGTTCTCGGTGGCCATCATTTGCATTTCGCCTTCCATGCGGTTTACGAACCCATCGTAATCCCTACCGAACACTTTTTGCAGCCGCACCTTGATGGCGGGGGTGTTCAACATTTGACGAATGGCCCTGGTGGTCTGTCCGTTCAACACCATTTCCTCGATCTTGGCCGCCACCCCGATCTTAAACATTTCCCTTTCGTGGCCGCTCATTTTATCAAACCCGGCTATCGCGTCCGGCTTCAACGCCTTGACCCTATCGAAAATTGAAACGCCGGATTCCAAGGCGCGTTGCTGGGCATAATCGTCCACGTAGGTTTCCCAACCCTTCGCGTATTTTTCACTAGCGCCCTTCAAGCGTTCAGTGAGCGCGGTTTTGATATCGTTGACTTCGCCCAAGACCTTGCCGGAAGCACCGGAGCGCTTCAATTGGGCAATGATTGTGTCAATGCCTTCCTTGACGCCGTGCAGTTCCTCAAGGCCCATGCGCAACCTGTCTTGCTTGCGCCCGGCATGGTCTTTTACTTCATCGTAAAATTCGCGCAGGACTTTATTGTAAATCGACTTATTGGACTCCGAAGCCATCTTGGTTAGGCCCACTAAATGCTGGCGCAGCCCACTAACGTCAACGGTGGTTCCGTTTTCGGCGGCATCCTCGAAAGCCTCGCGGTACATTTTACCGCCCACCGTCTTGCGGTGTTGGATAATGTCTTCAAGGGTATCTATGGGCTTTCCCTTCTGGCCCGTCACACTGCTAACAATGGACAGCAAGCGGTTGGGCCGGTTCATCTGCCGGTTTACAAGGGTCTGTTCAACCATCGTTCGGCCAGCGCCGGGAGTATTGCCAACCGCTGTTGTTATCCCGCGCATATTGGGGCCAATATCGCCGGCTATCGCGCCTCCGGGCATTTCGTTCAGCCGCCGTTCGGCATATGTGATGGCATCGTCCAGCTTGGTAATGCCTTGGGCGCGGGCGTCCCGCGTTATGCCCTCTAATATCTTCGCCTTGGCTTGGTTGGATGCCCCGCGCGGCATAATACGCGCCATAGCGGCCCGAATAGGCTTGGACTTCCACAGAGCGACAACACCCGGTGCCAGCATACCCAGCGCACCGCCCGCCGTGGCCCCCAGCGCGGTCTGGAACCCCTGCTTGGCAAAGTCGCCCTCACCATACCCAAAGCCACCAGCGCCGCCCAGGACGGCACCTGTGCCGGCTGTGCGGCCAACCTTGGCCAAGGTGCCTAAGCCCTTCGCACCTAACGCGCGGGCGCCACCATAACCGCCAGTGGCTAATCCGCCGCCCAATTGCAAACCAAACGCTGTTTTTGGGTATTGACCCTCAAAGGCTTTATTCGCAGCGCGCTCGGCATCCCGGTGCTTAACATATGCTTCGGGCAGCGTGGCGTCGGTGGTCGCCGCATCATACGAGCCTCTAACCCCGCCAACTATCTCATCGCCCAAACCCATCGCCGCGCCCTGGCCTAGTGCTTGGCGTGCTATGTTAGCGGCAGTCATGGTGTCCGGCAGCGCCTCTGTCAACACCTGATTAAGGTCTTCAATCGGCAGATCGTCGGGCAGAGTTAACGTGACGCCCCCTGGCAATTTAAATTGCGCCATGCCTATTTTTTCCTAATCATTTCATATTGTCCCGGCGACTTTTCAACCCACTCAAAACCCGGCAGCGCCTTCAATTGTGGCGCGGGCGATTTATTTGCTAGTGCGGGATCAAATGCCGGATCAAACCTAAACGAGCCTTGCGCGATGGGGCTGGAAATGCGGTCCCAAAGCCCCTTGGACATAACGCGATCCCATGACAATTGCGTGTTTGCACTAGCGCGGTCCTTGATATCCACTATCCGCGCCATCGGGTTGGCCGTGGCGGACTCCATAAGTTTATTGGTCATGTACCCGATTTTTTGCCGCATACCCTCGGTGAAAACATCGCCGTCAACCATGCGGTTGCGGGCGGCGGCCCACTGTTGCCTAAGACTTTGCGCCGAATTGATTAGCCTTATATCCTCCCCCCTAACTACGGCATCGTCAATTAGGCGCTGGTAGCTATTCATAACCGCTATGTCGGCAATGCCGTTTTTCTGCCCAAGGCCGCTAAAGATTTTCTCGCCGCTTTCCCTGGCTGCTAGAATTTCTTGGACCGGCTTCTTGACTTGTTCGCCCCAATAGTCATGTCTTGAGGTGATACCCTTCTGCGACAGGGTGTCCCGACTCTTGGATTTGGGATTATAGATATATTCATCGCCGGCCTTCGGAATCTGCGCCTCCCGAACCTTGGTCGCGTAGTCCAAGGACCGCTTGCGCTTATCCGCCTGTAGCTTGACCCACGCCGCGTAGGGATCGGATTGCGATTTGATGTATTTTATTTCGCCGGCGGTCATGCCGGATAGGATATTAGCGGTAGATGCCATGACCGCCGGGGCGGCGGCGCCCGGTGCGGGGGGCGCGGCATCTACCGCCGGGGCGGCAACCGTGGGAGCGGGCGGCGCTGACATAGCAGCAGACCCAGGGAGCGCTGGGAGCGGGGTTGTGGGAAGACCGAACGCCTTGTTAAACATTTGGCGGCGGGCCGCCTCTTGATGGGCCTGGCGGGCGGCCATTTTGGCGCTGTATGCCTGATAGGGCATCATGCCCGCCTTGTGGCTGGCCTCACTCAATTGGGCCGGCCATAACTTCCTTTGATGCCCGAACTGCTCCTCCGCCCGTGCATCGGCTTTGCCCTGCCGGTCCATCATGTATTTGCGGTAATTCTGCCCCCTTACATCATTCAGATACCCGCGCATGGCGTTGTTCAGCGCGCCGCCGGCTTGCGCCAGCATTTGCGGATTGCCGCCAGGGCGTAGGGATGGCGCACCAGCGGCCATCAACATCGGCCCCATGGCCATCAACCCTTGGTAAAGCGCCTGTTGCCTGTCGCCGCTGGTCGGGCCGGGCATGGCATAGGGGTTCAACCCCACATTAGGGGGATATGCGCCAAAAAGTCCCATATTACCAACCCCTAAATACGCCGTTTTTACCAAACAGCGATCCGGCGATTCCGGCCAGTCCGAGTCCGGTGCCCAATATGTCCATACCTTGATTGGAATAAATCGGCTGGGTGGAGGTGTCGGTGCCGCCGAACTGGCCACCGGCCACCATCGCCATGTATTTTGCAAGCGCGTCTTGAGGCGCCGTTTGTTCGTGGTAATAGCGGCTGGCGTCATCTTCCAGTTCCGCGCCCGCCTGTCGCTCCCTGGCGTGTCCCGCGTCCAGCAAAGCCTGGATATCCATGTAGTCTGCGCCGGCCAGTTGCGGCGCCATCGACGCGGCTTGCATTTGCCGATTTCGTTCGGCGTCGAGATTTGCGTAACTCATTGTGGACGCGACATTGCCCAATTGGTTGGCCAGGTTGGACTGGGCATCGTCGTGCATCCCCTTTTGCATCCCCGAACCATACCGCCCGTGCATGGCCGCGAAGCTATCCACGCCCGGCGAAACCGCCTTCTGGTAGTTGCGGGTGATGCCTTCGCTGGCCGCGTCGATGGCGCCCTGCAAATACGGGTTGGCGCCCAGATAGTTGCCCGCCGATGTATTGGCCATGTTTTGCTGTGCGTTCTGCAAAACCGGGCTTCCCGCCAGTGCGCGGCCCTCGGACGCCTGCAACCCGGCTTCCGTTTGGCCCGAGAACGGCACCACCATGCTGTTGGGGTAATACTGGATCGGTTTATCCAGGATATCGCTTTGCGCCCGCTCAAACCCGGTTTCCAGATAGGGTTGCTGCTCCGCCCACGGTGCGCGGTTTTGCGTTACAACATGGGTGCCTGATGGCTTGCTTGAACTCATTTTTTTAGTTCCTTGCGTATTATGTATTTATCGTTGTCGCGCCCCGCTACGCGGTAGCCGTGGGGTTTAAGAACACGCCCCCACCCCTTGCGGCCCACCAACTGCATGGCCTTGCAGCCCTTCGATAAGGCCCATTCCTCGATGGTCGGCAGATAATGAAACCAGCGGCCCATGTGATCGCCGGCCAACAGAAAAAGGGAACAAACCTGTTCCCCGCTTAAACGGTAGGTTTGGGTGATAAGCACCGCTTTTATGCCATGCTCCCACGCGGCCCAAAGCTGAAACCGCTTGTTTCTCAACCCGTGGTAAATCTCGGTCAGGCTTTTATCCCTGTCGGAAACCCGCTCGATCAGCCGCGCGGCGTCATACCAGGCCAGGTTAAGTTCCCGGCCCTGGACGCCCCAAAGCTGCATTATTTTTCAAATAGCTTGTTCAGCCGGTCGAAAAACTCGGGGCCTAGCAGTTCCACAACCTCTGGGCGGATCACGTATTCGCCCTCAAGCATCTCGGCCTGAAATTCTTCGCCCTCGGTTTCCGGGTCCGGGCCTTCGACCATGCCGCCGTGGTGATAGGCGAAATCGGCGCTGTAGTCTTCGGCGGCAAAGTCTTCCGCATCCCAATTGGAGTCATCAACGCTGTCCCACCCATCGACAGGCCCTAAATCATCACTGGCCCATTCATCAGAGTGAACATCGTAGACATCCTTATAATCCAGCGCGCCAATTCCGCCCCCCCGCTTAAACCCATAGCCGTAGCCGTGCGGGCCGCCCAATGCCAAGCCCGAGCTATCAAACATGGCCGGCGTCATGGATCGTCCGGTGTTGCCCAGCGTTCCCAAACCAAACGCGCCGGTAAAGTCGTTAGTCGCCACGTTGGGGTTAAAACCGCCCACATACTGCCCCAGCGGCGCTTGCTTGGTTCCCATCGGACCCGCCGCGTTATAGCGGTAGTTGCCGAAGGCATCCTGTGTATACGGCCCCACTTCGCCGAGCGGGCCGGCGCGGGAATTGCCAATCATAGACGAAGCAATTTTCGATACGGGGAAAGCCGCCCATTTGGCCACGGTCTGTATGTCCTTCGCTGCCTTGTATTCAGGCGTTGTCGTGTCCTGGCCCTTTTCGTCAAAGCGGCTTTCACCGGTTTGCGTACCGGGGGCGACGGCCCGTTCGGCGGGTGTCTGGAGGGCCATGTTGCTGCGCGGGAATGGCTGATCGCTAGACATCGGTTTCCGCCGCATCGAAACCTGGGGGCCGGTAGGGCGTTCACTTACCGGCCAATCAAACAATATCGCCTCGCCGGAATCATACGCATAGGGATCAGGCTCGAAAACATTCGAGCGGGAGCCTTCAAACTCCCGTGTGTTACTACTATCAAAGGGGTCACTGAACATCCCGGTTAAGGCACCCCACCCCGGCAACTCGCTTTCGGTCACGTTCTGCGCCCAGCCGTGCGGCGTGTTGCCCGTCACACCCGGATCGCCACTGTCGCCCCCGAATATGGAACGCGGGCGCTGTGCGACATAGGGCGGCGCGGAAACGGCCTCGGCCAGCGTTTCCGCTTCCGGCCACACGGGCGGCGGGGCGGGGGTGAATATGAACTTATTGCTGAGCCAATATCCCTGTGGTGCTGCCATTATTTTATCCTATTATCGCCACGCGGAATATTTTATCGGCGTTGGCGTCGTTGGCATGAGTGACTGTAACGCTTCCGTTTACACGCCCGCTCTCGGCCACATAAAGCGTGGCAAGTTCCGCCGCCGCGTTGGCCGTGGTCGGCATGAAGAATATAGCGCTGTCCCAACCGATGCGTTCGTCGGTGAAGGTGGTCGAACCTTGGTTGGCGTCCAGGGTCCATAGGTCCGTATTATTGGACTTGCCCCGGTTCAGCCGCTTTATGTTTTCGCCCATCTGCCGGCGGTGTACCTTTTCATCGTCGCCGTAAGCCGGGGCCGTGGGGAAAGTGGTCATAATTTAATACCTTGCAATATTATCTATTTTTGCTATTATTTCTATGACCGGTTGGATGATCCTGGCGTTGCACATTTGCCCTTCATGGTTCGCTATGTCGGATAATGTGCTTGGTAAACGAAAGGCTCCGGCCCTGATACCCGAGCGATCACCGCCGGTCATCTTTTAATTCTCCCCGTACATATCAAGAATCTCGTTGATAATGTCTTGTGGCCTGTCTTGGCCACTCAACAAGATTTCTTCATTCCAACGTGGCTGACCAAAAACATCGCGGTTGTAATTCCGCTGCGGCGTTTCCGGTAAATAATGGTCCGATATCCGAACCTCAAATTGCCCATCCGGTGAAACCAGATACCGGCTATTTTTGCGCCCGCCAGCCTTGGACGCGTGGCGGACGCTCCAGCCCATTTTTTTTAGCGCCCTCGGGATGGCCTCAAGATTTGCACGGTTGACGCTATCGCCGGCATTATATCCAATGGAAATATCGCGGCGTACCTCTTCCTGGAATTTTTTGTTCCAAAAGCCGCCTGAAATATCGGCGGCCTTATTCTGTGCCTTTATTTTTCCAAGCCGGTAATCCCGCGACCTGTTTGCCGCAACAAGCGGATCAATGCCGGCGTTTGCCTCCGCCCGCGCCGCCTGCAATTCCACTATGGTCTTGTGTTGCTGTTTTCGTTCCGCCCCCCATTTACGGCGTTTTCGCGAGTTACTCGTCATAATGCGATTGGCATCTTCCGCCGATAATTTTGGCCCGCCCCTGAGTGCCGTCACACCACCCGGCAAAAACATGAACGGTATAGCCGCCGCGCCGAACAGGCTATTCGTTACCGCATCGCCGTAACGCCCCTGCTTGGCCGCTGTCACCGCGTCTTGCGTGAAGTCCACATAGTCGGCAACATCCGCTTGCGGGCCAACCATCCGGGCGCCCATCATAACCGTGTCATGGGCCGGGCCTAGAATGCCCCTGGCCATCTTATCCGGGCTGTGGCCAAGATACCGCTTTAGATCGGCGGGGATGCGCTTCAATGCGCCCAGCGAATCCTGAAAGTAACTGCCGAACAGGCTGTCCATCACACGCCGCCGTCCGGCTGCGTATCCGCGTCAACGCCCTGCGCGTGGTTCCAGCTTGCCGCCGACGCAATATTCACCTGGCCGCGCACATAACGGGCGCTCTGCGTAAAGTGGGCCATGCCGTCCGCATCGATACTGGATGCACTACCCGTGGTTACGGCGGCGCCCGGTTCGTCCCGGTATTTCAAGGCGATGGTGATATCCGACATGTCGGCAACGTCGATATAGGGCCGGACGCCGTCAACGAATACCCGTTCATTGCCGCCGATTTCCTGGGTTTCAATTACCGCCGCCAGATTGTTGCCGGTCAGCGTTGCCAGCTTGTTGGCGTTGTCGAACAGTCCCAGCAATGGCCGCCCGCCGGCATAAACCCTGCTGTCCCAGGAAAAGGTGAAGACCGCCGCATCGTCGATATCGGTGCCGTGCGACGTGTCCAAACCGTCCAAAGTTGATCCCTGCGCGCGGTCCCTGAATATGTATTCAGCGTCAAATTCGGCATGGGACCAGCGATCTATGGCCCAATTATAGATGATCGCCTTGTTCGGAACCGTGTTGGTGCCGGACGGGTAAATCCAGATGAACAGCTTGTTCAGAATATCAGCCGCCCCTATCACTAAGTGATACAGGTCTTGGTTCAAATCCGCGAAGAAGTCCTTATCCACCCGCTGATCGCCTATCGGGGTGCTGTCCTGGCCGTTGAAGATATAGAACCCTTCTTCGCCAAGATAGGCCGCGAAGTCGCCGGCATTCACAACGCTGTTGGGTGCCGGTGTTCCCCGTTCCCTCTCGACCTCATAGAAACCAAATATAGAAGGACTGCCTTCGTACACAATGCGGTAAATGTTGGTATCCAGAAACGCCGCGCCGTCGATACCGCCCACCGCGCCGATCAAAGCTTGCCCCCAACCGCCGGGCAAGTCCTGCCGGTCGCTTTGTTTCTGCGCCGCGTCCGCCGAGCCTATGGTGGGCCAGTCGGTGGGATTGTTGATGGCCGGCCACCATGCCCTTGAAGGCTTCGCCCCGTCCGTACCGTCCCAGGTGTTCAGCACCATGACGTGTTCTTTAATCTGCTGAATATGCCTTGCCCGTGGCGCCGCCGCCGCCAAGTTGGCGAATGTGGAACTGGCGCCCATCACGTAACTTTGGATGGCGTCGTTTATGCCGTTACACGACATTACCCGCTCGCCGAACTTGACGAACTCCACCGTGTCGTTGTCTTCGGTGTCGTAAGTGGCGCCCGATACATCGCCCCAGGTGGCCGAAGTCAACTTGTATAACTTGGTAGCGTCACCAGCGAA
>CEPQ01052074.1_pt1 | contig 14406 bp, 15 predicted proteins | sample 530411 | NCBI WGS metagenome assembly CEPQ01 (sample SAMEA2620039, study PRJEB7988) | marine metagenome | isolation source: saline water (ENVO:00002010), including
GCGCCTTTGTTCATCCTGGCCAAGACAACTGAGCGGTCAACCCGCCTTCAGATGCGCCGAAGCGACGAAGTTGTCGAAGAAACTTTCACATCGGGCCAATTGCTCCAGTGTCACGAACTCGTTGGGCTTGTGCGCATGGATGATGTCGCCCGGCCCGCAGATCACCGCCGGCATGCCGGCCTGACCGAACAGCCCGCCTTCGGTGCCGAAGCCGACCTTGCGCGCGCGTTCACTACCCAGGATGCGCAGTGCCGAACTCACCAGCGGATCATCGGGCGACGTGCTCATGCCCGGATAGGCCGTCAGCGTTTCGAATTCGATGCGTCCTTGCGCGCCTTCGATCTGCATCTGCGGCAGCACTTCCTGTTCTGCATAACGCTTCACTTCGTCGAACACCCCGGCCGGATCGATACCGGGCAGGAAGCGGTGTTCGAAGACGAACTCGGCCTTGTCCGGAATGATGTTGGGCGCGTTGCCGCCATTGGAGAGCGTGGTGACGATGGAGGAATACGGCACGTCGAAGTCGTAATCCTGCGCTTCCGAATGGCGCACGCGCAGCGCGATCTCGCGGATCTTCAGCTGCATCATGGCCGCATAGTCGATGCTGTTGATGCCCAGGTGCGGACAGGACGAGTGCGCCGCATGGCCATGCACCGAGCAGCGATAGGAGCGCTTGCCCTTGTGTGCGATCACGGGCTGCATCATGGTGGGCTCGCCGATGATGACGCCGGTGGGCTTGATGTCATTCTGCTGCAGGTCAGCCAGCAGTTCGCGCACCCCCAGACAGCCCACTTCTTCATCGTAAGAGAACGAAAAGTGCAGCGGTGTGTGCAGGCGATCCTGCGCGATGGCCGGCAGGCGGGCCAGACAGACCGCGATGAAACCTTTCATGTCGCAAGCGCCGCGGCCGAACAATTTGCCATCGGCCACATGCGCCACGAAGGGGTCGGTATCCCAGTTCTGTCCCTTGACCGGCACCACATCGGTATGTCCGGAGAAGACGGTACCGAAGCGGCCGGGACCGGCATCGCCCAGCGTGGCAAAGAGATTGGCCTTGCGCCGTTCGGCGTCGTAGGTCAGGCGGGTGGTGGCACCGTGGCGTTCGAGAAGATCGCGGACCCATTCGATGAGGCCCAGGTTGGATTCGCGGCTGATGGTGTTGAAACCGATGAGGGTCTTGAGGATGTCCAGCGTCGCCTCGGTCGGTTGCGCGGCGGCTGATGTCAGTGGTGCATTCATGATGATGGTGTGCCTGTTCAAATCCGGAACGGCGGGCCAGCGGTCAACAGGACAGCAGGCTGCATGTTCCCTCAGAAGTGCAGCAAGCGGCGTGCCACGGCGGACGCATGCTGGCATAGCGGCCGGTCAAGGCAAACGGTGCCCGCGCTGATCAATTCCCCGATTTTCACAATCTCAGCTGGTGGGAACTGCATGATGCAGCCGGGTTCGCTGGCTTGCAAATGAAGGTTTAGCTTACACCGCAATGCAGATAGGGGTTGGGGAGATGAAGGATCTTGACGGCAGAGGCCTGGATGCCCGCTGGCAAGGATTTGCCTTCAGAGCCAATTGAAACTCGCACGACCGTCTTGTAGACAGTGACAACAGCGCTTATCAGGAAATTCCTGCTAGGAGCTTTTTCGCATTTTTGTCAGACTGCAGATGAAGTTTTGTGCCCGGAGAAGCGCCCGCAGAGGCCAGCATGAATTCCCGCGGCACAGGAATGGTGATCAGGGTCACTACAAGAGAAGGACAAGACCATGAAACCGCCGATCATACTGATGATTGAGTCGAACGGCGAAGCAGTAGAGCTGGCGCGCTTTGCGCTCTGGCGCAACAATTTTCACTGTGTATTGCAGTGGGTTGACGAAGCAGACGCGGCCATCGAGGGACTGTTGCAGCGCCGTGCGGATGGCGAGATGCAGCTGCCGGGCATGATCTTTCTGGACCCAGGCATGATGGAAAACAACGGCCTGGACTTCATCCAGGCCATGAAGGCGGGCCGCGACACGCGTGCGGTGCCGATCGTGGTATTTCCGGACAGTGACTATCCGCCGGAGATGCCTGCCTTGCTGGAAGCGGGAGCCGTGGAATACCTGCTCAAACCCGAGACGGCCCAGCAGTTCATGGAGGTGGTCGTGGACCGTGCGCGGCGCTGGAGCAAGCGGCGGCGCAGGCGTTCGGCTTCAGCTTCAGCTTCGACTTCCAATGCAAGTGCAGGCAGAGGGGAGGCGGACGGAGAAGCTGGAACATCCTGAGCGGAACGAAAAAACGCCGTGTGCTTCAGTGCTCACGGCGTTGTTCTTGTGCCCGCGCGATGGGCGGGCGAGGTGATGCTTATTTCTTCACGCGCGTACTGATGTGGCCATCGAATTCGCGCTGCGCGGCTTCGAGCTTCTTGAGGGCTTCCTGCCAGGGCTGGTAATCCGCCTGGGTGAGCCAGGAGCCGCCGGGATTCTGCTTCCACTGTTCGAGCTTGGCGGTCATCTTTTCATATTCTTCCAGTTGGGCGACCAGCAGGGATTCCATTTGCGTCTTCAACTCTTCGGCACGGACGATCCAGGGGTCTTGTTCCAGTTCTGACATGGGCGGCTTTCCTTGGTGTGAATAATGTGTCGGATGCTATCACGAAGAGGGCTGCTTGCAGCCGAGGAGCGATTCAGGTGCGCCAGGGCCCTCCTCTTTGACGGCGGCGGCGGAAGCGAATCCGGGCTTCCAGCCGAGGTGGGGAAACGACTGACACAGACATTTTTCAAGAAACGAAAAAGAACCTGCCGAGGAGAAAAACGCTTCACTGATGGTCAACGGCGAAAAGGTCCAGCGGGGGCCACGCAAAGCAAAAAGGCCCTAAGCGCGCTAACGCTTAGGGCCTTTATCAGTATGGCCTTCACCTTACTTGCATTTGGTTGCGGGGGCGGGATTTGTCCGTTATCTACCATTCAGAATAAGCTAAAAAACAGGATTATTACCAAATAGCAAGTCAAGTGCCGAAAGTCCGCTTCTGGCCGATTGCTGACATCTATCTAATCGTAACCGGATCTGCGAACAGAAATCAGGTCTCCCCGTCCAAATTCATGATGCAACAGTAGGGGTTGATCCTTGCCGCTTCGTCTTCTCACATTTCGGGCAGGAATTTATGATGCCACGGGTGACTTCATAGACGTATGGTATCCAGATGTTCATGCCAGTAGTTTCGATCGAGTCGAAGGCGAGTGATTTGATGTTGACCTGTTGTCCGTCACGCATGATCGGACTGTCCATCAAAAGGATGTCGGAAAAGGGTAGGGCATCAGGGTTGTAGATCCGAACATCACCAGGCTGCCTTTCGTATGCTTCAGTGTTATCACCGGCTTTTCCATATGCAATATCCGTGGCTTTGATCCAATTTATCGGTTCTGCCGCTTTGCACCACTCTATGACCTCAACCAGTTTTTCCTCGGTCAGCTTTCTCGGAAAGTCGCCGTGGATCTTGCATGTCCCGAACTCGGCGAACTGCCCCATCGAATACTTGTAAGAGTGCTCTCCTGCGACAAGCGGGAGTTGAAAATAGCTCTCTACTGGTGGGGGCTGGACGTCGGTGTTCTTCAACAGATCAAGCAGCAAGGAGTACAGGTCGTAGAAGCAGAGCCCCGTTCGGTCTGGGCGTCCATGCATTTGAAGTTCAGTGATCGCACAAATGTCGTCATTCAGAAAGGCGGCGCGATGTTCAGTTCCGTGCAACACGAAGCCTTTGGTCAGCACGAAAATGGCGTTGCACCATAGATGCTTGGGTTTGTCCTGGGCGAAAGCTTTGATTTCATTGAGCAGATCAATCCAGTCTAGGTCTGTATCGAATGCGAACAGTATTCCAAAGCCCTGCTTGCTCTTGGGTCTTCCTGAAAATACAGTCCAGCCTCCCGTTGAAATTCGACGAAGCCTTTTGTAGCTGGCGATGTTCTCCAATCCATCACGAATGTCTTGTCGGGTTGCTTTCGATTTGACCTGTATGGTGCCGTATGTACTTTCGACCGGAAGCACCTGAAAGGCATTTTCACGTCTCATCAATGAGACCGAGTCCAATGGATCGTAGAAGAGAATGTCGAGTTCTCCACTGACGTGCCCCGTCGTTGATGCCACGCGAACACTCCTGTCCGATGCGGCATAGCGTGCCGGCAACAGTCCCGTATCGACCAGAAATTTCCGGACGATCTCCTCACGAGCCAATCCGATATCTCGTGGATGCTTTGCGTCTTTCGCCCTGACGTACTCGCGAAGCATGTCTTCCTGGTAAAACAGGAACTCTCGAGCAAGTCCGTGGAACTCACGTTCCTTCGAGCGAAGCGCGATGGCACGACCTATCTGGTCTTTCAGCATCTTCCGACTACGATCTTCTCGCTCGGCGAAATCTGCGCGCTCTTTCTTTTCAGCTTTTGTTAAACGCTTTTGAGCAGGACGTTTTCTCATATAAGAATAGCGAAAGAGTCAGGTCTTGAGTTTAAACATTTAGCCCGGACCACGGAACCTAACGCTACGAATGACCGTTTCTGGTACGCCAAGCCGAGCGTCCGCTACTGGCAGATAGCGGACATCTTAGCTCAAAGAAAAAACCAGGCTGGCCGGATATGGAATCTGGTATGCATCCTAGCAAATCATACGAAGGTGGTTAATGGGCGTGGGGGGGCGGGATTTGTCCGTTATCTAACGTTCAGAATTAGATAACAAGGCCATTTTATAACTCCTATCTTATTTCCACACCTTACAAGATAAAAGCGATAAATGGCACCGGGTTCTTGGGAAGTAGAGAAATTTACTCAACGCAATTGCTCATCAAGACTCAATGGCTACGATAAGAATTATTTGTCCGCGTATAGCAGATTTTCAAAAGCATCCGTACCTGATAGTCCTTGAAAGACTCTTACCCCCCGCTCATCAGATTGAATAACAGACTGCATTGGAAACGGAACCCACCGACCATCTTCGAAGTAGTTCATTTTTTTTCCGTCGTAATAAACGGCGAATCCACGTTTGGACTTTCCTTGATCATGTCGGCTCTCTACTCTGCCGTAGTAGAAATTGAAGTCAGTTTCACATTTTTCCAATGCCGCGATAAGCCCTTGGGCATCCACGACAGCATCTAACGAATTTTTCCATACGGTAGCGCATTGAAAAATATGCTGCTGTCCATGTACATCAAAAGCCACAACACGTCCCCGAAAGCCCTCAAGCATTTCTTGCTGTCTGGCACTTAATGTATGAAACATAAATATTCCCCCTTATAAATATTAAATCGGATCGAAAAATATTTACCGGTTACAAACTATTCTATAGCTATATATACAAGGAAAATTCTCGCGCATCGTTACAAAATATGCAATGCTCGACATGCAGCTAATTCTGGCTGTCTGTAGTGTCAAAAGGGGATAATAATGAAAAAACTTGCTTTTGCCTTGCCGCTTATACTATCCGCTTGTGCCCACATTGAATTTGAAACGGATAAGGGCTTTGTCTACTACGAGCCCCAACCATATGTGATGGTCAGCAGGGGTGCTGACTGCAACCTTTCAACAAAACTAATCACTCTTCCTGGTGCGAAACGTCATCTTCAGTTGAAGTCAGGATATGGTTCAGCGGAGCTTTCCGTGACCGCGCCTGCGGGCATTATCACAGTGGTAGGACAAAAAACCGATACACAATTACCAGAAACAATAACGGCAGTGACAGGTCTGCTGTATCCCAAAAGTGCGGCATTAGTTGCTGGTGCGCCTGCTGCTACCGATTGCTCCAAAGATGTCTTCGTTTCGCTCTACAAGATTGATGAGAAAGGGAATATAGATAAAAACCCTGCTCAAGAGTATTTGCCTAAGTAAGCAGCGTGCATATTTCGAATCTATATCCGTAGGCATGCAAGACCGGCTTTTAAAGCGGTCTTGCTAAAGAATATGAATTTAGGGTCAACGTCATATCAGCACCTGAAAGATGGGATGGACACCTAGATCGTAAATGGGGAAATATTCAATGAAGCTGAAAAAAGTACAAATCAAAAATTTTCGCCGATTACAGGACATAAGTTTTTCGCTAGAAAAAAATTTGTCTGTCATAGTTGGACCCAATGCTATTGGGAAAAGCACGATCTTTGAAGCAATTCGGCTCGCAAAAGCCATTATGTTTCCACGCGCGCAGGACGAGCTCCGCAACGTGCTTATCCAACTCGGCGCGACTAGCGCGCATTATTTCAATGGCCAACTCCAATACGATATCTCTAATCTTGCTAGGGACGTGGAGCGAAATATAACAATTATCTTGGCAATGCAATTCTCCGAAGAAGAGCTCCAGTTCATAAAAGCCAACAGACAGGCAATTTCCTATAGATATGCATCATCTCAGTTGGGGCGATCTTCAGAGGATCCAAACTTTGACCTGCGATCGTACTTCTCGACTGATTTAGGCAAGACCTCTGTTGAGAATGCGGGAGCTACTATCGATCAGCTTCTTGCAGACCTCTCTCCTCAATCGTTAATAGAATTTCGAGTTGACATCAATGCCCAACAGATTTCTATTTCCAATCCTGTTCTTAATATATTCGTTACTCATCTTGAGGGGCGGTTGACACCCGAAAAGGCGTTGTTTAGCTACTTCCCTGCAGACAGATCTTTACCTCAAGGTGAAGTGGCCATTCAAATTGGCCCCCAAGATTACAAAGTGCAGTCGGATAGCCATTTGGCACATGCGACTGCAAAATACGGACGTCTAAAGCAAACTGTTGTCAACCAAACGGTGCTGGCCCGCGTAACAGATATCGATTTGAAACCCCAATTCGACAGCATATTCGACACCTTTCTGCCTGGGAAAGAGTTCGTAGGGTTAGCTCAAAAACTTACGGGGTTATTGGCCGTTCTAATAAGGGATAAAGAGTCTGGGAAAATATTTGACATCGATAGTCTTAGCAGCGGCGAAAAAGGCCTTGTGCTGAGTTTTTTACTTTTCAACACATCGTTATCTATTGGAAGCATCGTTCTTGTTGACGAGTTGGAACTCCATCTAAACCCTGCAGTGTCGAGAAAGATTATTCCTTATCTTGCAGATCACGTCATTAGCAGATCTGATTGCCAATTTATCATTTCTACTCATAGCGCGGAGATTCTCCGCGATGCATATGAACGCGATGATGCCCATCTTTTTCATCTTCGAAATGAAAAAGATATTTCCCCTGTCCTTCCACAAGACAAAAAGGAAGTTCTAGAGGCGATTCGTAGACTAGGGGCTAGTACGGAATCTGCTCTTACTTCAAAAGCTTTAGTTTTTGTTGAGGGCGATTCTGACATAGATATCTTCACAGCTGCATTTCCATCCCTGATTACTTCTGTTCAACTGCAAGCACTAAACGGTAGAACTGAGGTCGAGAAATCGATACGTGAACTGCTCAAGGCGGAAAAGGATGGGACTCTGAAAGAGCGACAAGGATTTCTTTTCGATCTTGATAGACGCCCATCTAATCTGGTGGGGACAAATCTTGTTCGCATTGAGCAGCTCAATCGATATTGCGTCGAGAACTATCTGCTAGATGAAGAGCTATTGTTTGATTTAATCGTTAAGCATTCGACTCGACCACCCACGTCTAGAGGGGAATTTACAAGTCAGCTCAAAGAAGCAGCCTTAGAACAACTTGATGCTGTGTGTCTCACTTCAATAATGGAAGAATACCGAGCGCTACGAGCATCTCTAGCCACAGCAGAAATAAAGAGCAGGTCGATAGCAGACATCGCTGCCCTCCAGCTACAACGATTAAAAGATCTATCGATGAAAGCAACAGAACTATTAGCTGTAAGTGATTGGGAGACTGCCTTCGTCACGCGCCACTCCGAAGCGAAAGCCCTTCTGGCTCCCAAATGGGAATACGATTGGAAGAAACTTTGCAGTGGAAAGCAACTTTTAGAATCACTTCAGCGCAAGTATCAAATCAATATCGATCTGAGCAAGTTAAAAGTTGAATTAGCCGAAAAACTTGGCCAAAAAGGTAGTGACGACATACTTGCACTAAGGTCCATCTTTGAGAAACTTCTTCCTTAAGATAGGACCTAGAACGAATATGGCGCCGCCATCAATTATCAGCATCCTTTAGAATCAAACGGATCAGACGTCCAAATCTATTTAAAGAGGAATGCGTGCGAACATCCGCACGCATTCATTTTAGAAAAGCCCCGCCGGCTCTGCTTGGCGATCCCAGCTATAAACCAGAAGTTCCCCCCGACGAGCGGCCTTTCCGCCACCGCCCACAGTGTAATCTATTGTGAGCTCTTCAAACTGCAAGCCGTCGAAGATCTCCCGAATCGTCGGATGGTCGTTGATGCTGACGATTGCTTTTCCCTGCAGCGACCGCATCATTTTCGCCATACGCTCATACTGCTCAAGTGGAAACGGTACCCCGTAGCCCTCTGTCTCCAGGTAAGGCGGGTCCATATAGAAAAACGTATGTGGCCTATCGTAACGTGACCTGAGACGAATTTTGTAGCCACCAGATAAGTGAGTTCTTTATGCTAACGCCAAGGAGAACTCAATGAAGAAGCGATTTACGGACGAACAGATCATCAGCATCTTGCGAGAAGCAGAGAGCAAGGAGATTGCGACGGTAGATCTGTGCAAGCGCCACAACATTACTGAGCAGACCTTTTACTGCTGGAGAAACAAGTTTGGCGGTATGGATATCTCGGACGCGCGGCGGCTCAGAGATCTTGAATCCGAGAATGACAAGCTCAAACGCATGGTGGCGGAGCAGCTGCTGGTGATTGATGGCTTGAAGGAGTTAAGCCGAAAAAAATGATGACCTCCGCGGGCCGGCGCGAAGCGCTGGAAGTCCTTACTCGTCGGGGGCTGTCGCAACGCAAGGCATGTCGCTATCTGGATCTGAGCCGGCGGGTAGCAGGTTATCAGTTGCTACAACCTGAAAAGGATCGGAGCCTGACGCAGCAGCTCATCGCGGCATCGCAGGAGGTCCCTCGATTCGGCTATCGGCGTATGTCTGCCTGGCTGGCCTTGGGCGAGTCCCGAGTGCGACGGCTCTGGAGCGCGCTAAAACTTGGTATTCCACGAAAGCGGCCTCGCAGGCGTCGATGCGGCAACGACATTCGGCTACCTGGAGCAACCAAGCCCAATTCGGTCTGGAGCTACGACTTTGTTCATGACCAGATGGTGGATGGACGCTCATTGAAGATGCTGTGCGTGATCGATGAATACACCAGGGAATGCCTGGCCATCGAAGTTGCTGCCAATTTGCGCTCTCAGGACGTCATCCTGACGCTCTCGCGCTTGATGCGGTTACATGGAAAGCCGGCCTACGTACGGTCGGACAACGGCGCCGAGTTCACAGCGGCCAAGGTCATGCGCTGGCTGCGGGATGCCTCCGTTGGTCCCGCCTTCATTGCGCCAGGCAGTCCATGGCAGAACGGATTCGTAGAAAGCTTCAATGGCAAACTGCGTGACGAACTGCTTAACCGGGAGTGGTTCCGCAGCCGGGCAGAGGCAAAAGTGCTGATTGAAAGATGGCGTCAGTTCTACAACGAGCGCAGGCCGCATAGCGCACATCAGTACCAACCTCCAGCCATGGTCCGTCGAGCCTGGCTGGAATCGAATATGATCGACAACCGACTCACTGCCTGACTGGCTACAAATTACCGGCGCAGGTCACCCCTGCTGGCCAGGAAGATCCTGGGCGATATCTTCGGCTCGATCCAACTGGAGGTGAGGGAAGATAACCAAGTGTGGGCCAGAATGGCAACGGCCCAGCTACTTAAGCAAGTAGCCGGGCCGTCTATATCGGTGGTTGCGGGGGCGGGATTTGTTATTCAAAAGCAGAGGGTAAAGCTAGCTTAGCCCCCAGCCCTACTGACTGCTAACCTGAGTGAAAAAGAATATAAAAATCAAATCGCAAGTTAATCTTTTACTCAGAAATTCACAAAAATGGCCGCCCTCAAGGCCAAAAGTAGCCGGTTCGATTGGGAATTGCGGAACGGGTTTCCGTCACTGTATGCGAGTATTTGTACGTAGATCGGCGATGCAATTTAGCTCGCCACACCTATAGACCCTATAGACGCGCGCTGCCCACCTTGTTGAATTTCAATCTGTTCAATAACCGCCTAGTTCCCTATCGACCACCCACTCACGGGTATCGCTAAAATTTCATCTACATCGGTTCAATCATGCGGCAACAATTCAACTTTATGTCTCGAGCATACGTCCGCAAAATCACTTTTATTCCAAGTAACAAGAGCGTCTATCGATAAGTTAACATCTTCGATCATAGATCTGAGCATGTAATCTGTCAGGCTATATCTGCCATGTGGATTGCCAAAGACCCCCTGAAAAGCGCCCGCCCTATAGGGAGCATCGTCGATCAAGAGAGCATTCGGCCCTTCTGCAAATCTTCGAAATCGAAGTGAATCTTCCCGCCTTCGGGAAAGTCTCGTGTCCACAAACTCAAACATGGTAGGCCATGGGATCAGCATCGTATGCTGGCTCAAAAAGGGCTCGATTTTTCGAGCCTCAAAGTGGTGATTATCCCTTGGATAAAACAAACCGATCCAGTAGCATGAGTCAACCAATACTTTCTTCGGCATTTACAAGTCATCCTGTGTCACCGCAACGTCGCCAAATCCTTCCCAAGGCGAACCCTTTCGCTTTCCGATAATAAAGCGACCTTTCATTTGTTTATCTGTGGCATTAAACCAAATTACATAAACTCGATCTGTTTTCCCTAAAGCCACATTTGCCTTAATCTCTTCCGTTAAAAATTGCGGAACAGATTTCGCATCAGGTATTTCTATTTTCAAGAATGCAAAGCTATCTCCGCACTCAACAGCACCTTCATTGTCAAGCCACCTATATAGGCCTTCGTAATCACCTTGTACGCCGAGATCGTAAGATAACCAGATACTCTTTTTCATTTTGGCTTCTGAACATTGATTTAAAACGGAAACGATACACTTCGTCGCTTATCTGTGCCTGACGCCAGGCCTAAAGCGATATGCTAGTTAAGTTGAGCCGACTCTTGGCGTGACCGAATTTAGGTGGGCTGGGGCCAGCCTCATAGCTATATGTCTCATGTGCTGAAGCCCAGCCAAAGGTGTCAACGACTGATCACCCCTGCTCTAAAAGTCCCTCATTATGTAGGCCCATCAGAGGGTCATCCCCTGCGATCACACATTCGACGATAATCCCTCGGCGAATACGATTAATGCGATCGTTCGATGCTTGGATTGCAGCCTTGGAATAGATCGCTACCGGCTGAATGGCGGAGGTCATCCCCTGCGAATCTACATCGGCGTAAAAATTCTCTAGCCTTGAGAGTGTATCCGCAGGGGGGAGATTTGGATTATCTGAAAGTTTTCGATCTAACGAAATCAGTGCGCTAAAAAGGTCAGATCTTTTCCAGATTCTGGAATTTCGTGGGAAACCACATTCATCAACGAAATCAAATAACCGATTAAGTCGAGCGGAAATTTCAGATGCTAATGGGAATCCTTCGTTGTAATCCTTAAGATATTGCTCAAGCATTTCATCGCGGTCAAAATAACCGGCAAGCATTGTTACAATAACTTGTAATACAAAACGCACATCTCCCATGCGTTTAATGTCGGTAGGGCGGAAAATTCGATGGCGCTCAAAGAATTCGTGCTCAGCAAATCCTCCAGCGAGTGTCATCAATGCCCCAGCATAAACAGCATTGTTAATTTCAATCTCATTTAGCGAATAATTTGTCGAATTCATTCGTCGAAAGACATCAATAATCTGGGCGCTAGTAATTGAGCCTAAATCTCGAACCGTAACATCGTAATCTAGAAATTCTCGCTTACGATCTTCGTCGAGACTACTGTAAGAGGGTAAAGCGGTGCCGTAGGTTTTGGGGTCTCCAGCAAAATAATCCACAATTGTAGTCACTCGCTGTTGTCCATCAACCAAAAGTTGTTGCCCCTCTCCAGTATCGACGTCTACAGGGCCGTTAGCGACATAAATTTCTGGAAACGGCAGACCTTTAAGAACGGTATCCATAAAACGAATCTTGTCCTCCGTAGTCCAGACAAGCCGTCGCTGAAACTCTGGGCGTGGAATAAGCTTGTTCTCCCGTGTGAGAGTGATAAGTTGGCGTATTTTTAGGCTTGTCGGTGAGGTTCTCATACGAATTTCTCTTGTTCAAGCGCGAGTCGAAGTCCGCGCTGTTGATAAGTTTCTAAAAAGTGCTGCGAATGATAGAGGGCCAATCTGATCCGCTTGTTTCTCAATGTTGGGTATTGTTGTATCTCCCGATAAGCATCATCCCAATCAATGCACCTTTGAGCCTTTGGAGATGGAAAATGATCAGGTCTTAGCCATCCATGATACATATAGTCTCCTAGCTTTGAACTGACCGGAAATCTGCTGGCATGAGCACCGATACTGGCGAGGTCACTCCAAATTTTCCCGTAAACCACCGGGCTCACTATTGCAATGTCAATATCCGAAATTCCCGGTTTGTAGCTTCTGTAGGCTGGTTTGTATTGGCCATTTTTCCTCACTTCTAGAAATGAAAATCCCAATTTTGCAGAACCGACCACAATCGCGGACACTCGTTGATCGGCTGACAATTGAAACTTCGTACGAATAACACTTTCAATATGCCGAAGCTCTGGGTCTGAAATATGCGGGCCGGAGGCCGGGGTTACGATATGGTCGCGAACAATTTGACTAACATCAGTCTTCCGAAGAATCTGTTGAAATGCACTTGGTAGCATTGTCTGTCACCGAAAATTATCTGAAAGAAATCGACATCCATAAGTTTAGCGCGCAAGTGCGTCAAAATGCGTCAGATTTAATGCCCGGCGCGCTGGGTGTCCGGCTAGGTCGGGCGGGCTCAGGCATCTGGTGCAAACTTGAATCAAAACCGCCCCATCTAGCCCCCAGGTGCGGAGTGGGGTCAACCGCGCGCGCCGGGTAGAAGGTGGCGGGAAAAGTGATTTATACTGTTCATATGTACAGTACTTTTTATGAATCGCTGTTCCCGTTGCCATTATGTCAAGCCTCACCTACCCCGCGCCCGTTCCGCCAGGCAGCCTCGTCCAGCCCATCCCTGCGATCCAGTTCGCCGGCGGCCCGCTGGCCCTGCACATCACGCACAAGCTGCACGCCGGCTTCCCCAGCCCCGCCGCCGACTACACCGCCGATCCGCTGGACCTGAATCAATACCTGGTGGATCGCGTCGCCTGCACTTTCCTCTTCGATGTGGCCGGCTGGAGCATGAGCGGCGCGCACATCGTCGAGGGCGACAAGGTGGTGGTCGACCGCTCCATCTCCCCCCAGCCCGGCCACATCGTGGTGGCCATCGTCAACGGCGAATTCACCATCAAGCGCCTGCGTCTGGTCAACGGCGCCTATGAGCTCCACCCCGAGAATCCGGATTTCCGGCCGATCCGCTTCGGCGATGGCGAAGTGCTGGAAGTTTTCGGCGTGGTGGTCGGCGTAGCCAGGAAGATGCTGTGAGCACCCAGCCGCCCTCCCCGTCCGGCTTCGCCCTGGTCGACGTCAACAATTTCTACGTCTCCTGCGAGCGCGTCTTCGATCCCAAGCTGCGCGCACGGCCGGTGGTGGTGCTGTCCAACAACGACGGCTGCGCTGTGGCGCGCTCCAACGAGGCCAAGGCGCTGGGCATCAAGATGGCCGCTCCCTGGTTCATGATGCAGGATCTGGCCCGCCAGCACGGCATCGTGGCCCTGTCCTCCAACTACACCCTCTATGCGGACATGAGCAACCGCGTCACCGACGTGCTGCGCCAGTACAGCCCGCGCCTGGAGGTCTACTCCATCGATGAGAGCTTCCTCGCCCTGGACGGCCTGGCCGGCCTCTGGCCAAGCATGAGCGGCATGGGCCAGGCCATCCGCCACCAGGTCCTGAACTGGGTCGGCGTGCCCGTCTGCGTCGGTATCGGCGCCACCAAGACGCTGGCCAAGCTGGCCAACCACATCGCAAAGAAGCAGCCGCAGTTCGCCGGCGTGTGCGACCTGTCCAGCCTGCCGCCCGCCGAGGTCGACCAGTTGCTGGGGAAGATTGAAGTCGGCGATGTCTGGGGAGTGGGCCGACGCATCACCGAGCAGATCGCGCGCCTGGGCATCCACTCCGCGCAGGAACTGCGCAACGCGCCCCTGAAGGCTATCCGCCAGCACTTCGGCGTGGTGATGGAGCGCACCTGCGCCGAGCTGCGCGGCGTCTCCTGCCTCGCCCTGGAGGACGTGGCACCGCCGCGCCAGCAGATCGTCTCATCGCGCTCCTATGGCGAGCGCGTGTCGGGCCTGCGCGAGATCGAGGAATCGGTGAGCACCTACGCCGCCCGCGCCGCCGAGAAACTGCGCGCGCAGGGCTCCACCTGCGGTGCCGTGCATGTCTTCGTGGAGACCGACCGCTTCAAGC
>CEPQ01004037.1_pt1 | contig 14357 bp, 18 predicted proteins | sample 530411 | NCBI WGS metagenome assembly CEPQ01 (sample SAMEA2620039, study PRJEB7988) | marine metagenome | isolation source: saline water (ENVO:00002010), including
GTGCAAATTGTGACATCAGATGTTTTTGTATTGCCGTCACAAACAAGCGCCGGTGTGTAATTGTAAAACTTCTTAGCCTCCTCTTGCCATTGCTTGCCAAGCATTTTTTTATCAACGAGGATGAGGGTTTTGGTTTGCAGGCGTTGGGTGAGTTCCAGTCCGATTAGAGTCTTCCCTGATCCCATACTCGCTTCTAGGATGCCCTCAGAGGCCTCTAAAAGGCGTTCGAAGGCTTTTTCTTGGTGTGAGCGTAGTTTTCCCTTAAAAGGAGGTAGGGGAGAAATTGGAGGCGATATGGTGTCTTCGAGAATCAGAGGGGCTGGTTTGAATTTACGTTTGTCTAAGTAGGCAAGAAGGCGTGTACGCATCCCACGAGGAACGGTAAGGGTATTGGTTAATTTATCGTAGCTGTAGTATTTGAAAAATTCTGGGACAGCATAGAGCGCCTTAATGTTTCCCATCCGAGTAAGTTTGGCGTGAAGGGGATTGGGAAGTGAAAGTGTCTTGGCAATTTGATGGACATCAGCGGCGGGCAAACCGCTGACGTCAATCGCATTGCTTATGGTTACTGTAATCACATCTCGGGAAGTTCCGGCTCAGGAGGCAGCACATTGCTTGAAGCAAACACTCCATGCTCTTCATTGTACTTGTCAAGAATGTCTTGTTTGATTTCTCCTTGTGAGAATACCGTGACCTGCTTGCTAGGATTGTAGCCAGCTTTCTTGGCGGGGATGTCTTTGACATACTTAACGCCAACATAAGTGCCTGGCTTGATAGCTGCGAACTGTCCAAGATCACGGCCTCCAGGGCCGCCGACTTTTAGGATGTCGCCGTTGTCTTGGATCAAGGTATAGATGGTTTGCATAGACCCATCGCCTTTGAGATTGTTGATCTTACGTTCTTTGGCAACGTAAGTGCCTTGGTAGGTCTTACCGACCTTATCCCATTTTGCCCAACTTTGGGTTATTACGTTCTCATCTGAGAACAACTCAGTCTTTGTCATAGACTTTTTAGTTAGTGGTTCTTATAGTGAACCTTTTGCCCTTAAAGTAATTCAATCTGGTTGTTATTTGGTTCGTAGAATCTTTTTTCAAGAATAGAATCATCCTGTTTTATCCAGCCTTGCCATTTATCACATTTCGGACAATCGCTGCCATAATGCCAGTTGATTTCATTGGTAGATTCAACCCTAAAAAATTTGACATAACGAATCATTCCTCCTTCATAACTACACTTATCCTGGTTACATTTTTCTTTTTTCATATCATTTTATCATGATCCTTCCATGTGGAAAGTAAAGATGTTTTGCCTATTGATTCAAACGTACGGCGCAGCTCGTCTTCTGAAATGGGGGGTGAATTAAATGTATTCCATGCACGCAAAAGTTTCCACAGGTTATCCTCCCACTGATAGGGTGGAAAAATGTTCATTAACCCCCCAATGAATGAGGCTGTTGAATCATTACGCTGGCCTTCTGGGACACCGGCAATGAGTTTTTTCCATTCGCCTTTTTGTTTGTGCATTTTAGGGAATTTGCTTTTTGGGAAAGGATAAAAGTCTTCTTCCAAGACCCATTCATACCGTTTACCGTTTTCATGTAGTGAAGGTGGAACTACTACAAATCCTCCGTTATTGCGAATATCAATTCCTTGAAGAACGCCAGCTTTAGTATATACATGATCTGTATATTGGTAGTAGTAGTGAAAACCACCCGAACCAGTTTTTGCAATACGCGTCATTGGAAGTTTTAATGCTTTGAGTGTTGAGAGTCCCTGCTTTTCTTTATCGACATCAACAACAGTAACCCCACTAACTTCCCCCGTAATAAGTCCGATTGAAGCATTCGGATGTTTAGTCCACCATTGTAGAACAAGTTTTTCCGAAGCTGGTTTTTTCTGATATTCCGTCCACCCCACAATAGGTTTTTTAGTACGAGACGAAATGGGCATAATACTATAACCAGCGCGGATATATTCTAAGGCGGCATTTTTCATTATATTCATAGAGCATCATGAAATTTATCATCTAATTCTGGAGAAGTGAAAACATAAGATTCTTCTTCCTTTTTTTCAATATACCATCCGCGGCCGCGTTCATCTGAGCTAGTAATGCCTGCTTTTCGCTCACCCCAATGTTGGCCAATTTCGCTAAGCATTTTATTTCTTCCCAATGGTTTTCGACCTTCTTCTATGCACCATGATTTATATACTTCATAAAGGTCAGTTGTACGATAGAAGTTATAAGGCATTTGTTCTTTTGTCTGTATGTAATTTTCTCGAATAAATTGAATAACGCTGGATACCGATTCTTCAAATGTTGCAATAGACGCAAGTTGTTGTTGAGCTTCTGAAAAAATATAATTGTTTTCCTGAATTCGTTTAGCCCCCTTTAACGCCCACCCTACAATGGCAGGCAATTCCTTAATGAGCTTTTTTTCAAAATTGGGAATACGAGCCATTTTAGAAAAGTAACGATTGAAAGGAATGAATGCAAGACGTTCAATGATGGCGATACCGGCATCGTTGAAATGTGGCATTTTGTTTGTAGTAAAGAGGAATTTGGTATGTGGAGTGAATTCAAATGGAGATTTGAATTTTCGTTCTGCTGTTAGCCTATCGCCAGCGACTAAGGATTTGAAAAGGTCAGATGTGATATAACGCGATTCTTCTTCTGAACACATGTTAATTTTCTTGCCAATAAGATTTGCAATCGCGAATGAATTTTTAGAAAGCAGTTCGAGACTCATATTCGCAACATTGTGATTGCCAATAATTTGAGAGAGAACTTTTGTAAAGACGCCTTTGCCATTACGGCCTTCACCAATGAGGAAAAAGGCCTTGTGTGGTGTTAAGTCATCAAGGAGATACCAGCCCATCATTTCTTGAAGCAAATTATAGAGCTGTGGATCGTGTTCATAGGATTGATCCTGTTCTCTCTCTTCTGGTGTTAATTTTTTGGGGAAGACAAGAACTTCGTGAAGGAATTGCTCCCACTGTTCAGAATTTTGCTGTGTTTGGACATAATCACAATCTACATGAATGATGGAAAATTTGCTTTTATTATGAGGTTCGCATTCAAAAGTTTTTAAACTAAATAGCTGATCATTAAAGGAAATATAATCACTGCGCATAAACTTCTGCCGATGAGTTGCGAGCATGGTTAGTTGATATTCCAATGTGCGGGCCAAGTTTTCATCATTCGTCCGACCTGTCGTGATACCATCTTTTATAAAATTGAATATATCTTGATAAAGAGTATCGCGTTCAAGTAGCTTGTAGAAATTTTTTTCCTCATCATAAAGATAGAGTGATTTATTCTCTTCAATATACATTAAGTTGTCAGCAACCTTGTCTTGCTTGAAAAAGTGCATAGAAATATCATTTACAGTTTTAGCTGTTAGCTTTTTTGGAGCTTTTGGCAATCTTGACATATTTTATAAACAAAACACCAGATGAGTTTCATCTCCGCTGTCATGTGGCGGTCGCCGGCGGTCGCCCAACCGGCACTCATCTGGTGTTTTTTTGATAAAATATGACATGACTTGGAGATGAAAATCTTAATGTATCTACTATTATAAAGTGTGTAAAAAAAGTGTGCAAGAATCTCCTGTGGATAACTTCGGCATTTTCAAAAGTGTGCAGATCAACTCTCCACAGTTTTAAAACTGTGTTTTACACACTTATTTGTGTAGCAATTTTTAGCTAGGTTCAAAAGAAAAAGCCTAAAAAACACATTTACACTTTTATTCTTTATATCCAGAAATAAATAAATAAATATATATATATAGAAAAGGGGGATATAGGGAAAAAAGTGTGAAATGTGTTTTTATGGATTTTAGCACTCTCACCATGAGACTGCCAACTTTTGCTTGACATGTGGATCAATTGGTGTTGTCGTGATGGGGTTGGTTTTGGTATACTTGTGGTCTATGAGTGAGAAACAAGAAAATCCAACGGTGCCTTTGGTGTTTGAGGTAGGTGCTGCGCTCAAGCTTGTTGAGTGTCTTGATGTGGCACAGAAACACGGGAGTTTAACTATGGAGAATTTTGCCCAAACATTAAAGGGCTTAATAAATAAGCGTATGGAAGAGATCGTGCAAGATCCACAGGAAGAGGCTCCTGAAGCTGCTGAAGAGGCAGCACCGGAGGCGGAGTCTCCTGCTGAGGAGGAGGCTTCTGAAGAGGAAGCTGCTGAATAATTCTATGGGTGGCTTGCGCTGCCCTTAGGATCAAAATATGGCTACAGAAAAGCAAAAAAAGGCTGTGGAAAGGATCGTGGAGAATCATGGAAACGTGAGCAAGTCGATGCGAGAGGCTGGATACACGGATGCTTCAGCGAAGAACCCAAAGAACTTGACTGAATCTGATGGGTACAAAGAGATAACGCAAAATGTAGTTGAGAGGATGATAATAGAGAGGGATAGGGCGCTTGGCATGATGGCGGAGAAGATTGCTGATGCGAAGTACCGGGATATGTCGGATAGTACGGACAAGCTCACAAAAAACATTCAATTACTTACGGGGGGAGATACGGATAGAGGTAGGATCAGTGTGTTTGAGGTCCCAACGTCATTAGCTAAGAAGAATGCGATTAACACCATCCCAAGACCAGATAGCGCTAAGTGATGCACGTTTTAGGGTTGTAAACTGTGGCCGGAGGTTTGGGAAGACAACACTAGCGGTACTTGAGATGCTGGCAAAAGGATTTTCACAAAATAACCAGGAGATCAGTTACATTGCCCCGACTTATCAACAGGCCCGTGATATTGCCTGGACGATGTTAAAACGTGAAGTCCGCCCTATCATGGTAAAAGCTAACGAAAGCCGCTTAGCGATCACTATACGGACACAGGAGGGCGGTGAGAGTACGATAGACCTTCGTGGTTGGGAGTCAATTGAGACAATGCGTGGAGTCCGGCGAGATTTCCTTGTGGTTGACGAGGTGGCAATGATGAGAAACTTCTGGGAGAACTGGCATGAGGTACTTAGACCGACACTGACTGACAGCAAGGGGGATGGTTTGTTCATCTCAACACCTAAAGGATTCAATCATTTCTATGATCTCTACAATACGATTGACGAAGACTTTTCATCCTTTCATTTCACCACGTACGACAACCCTCACATCCCCAAGGAAGAGGTGGACAAGGCAGCGGAAGAAATACCCGAAGATAGATTCGCCCAAGAGTACATGGCTGATTTTCGGAAGACGGAAGGGCTTGTTTACAAGGAGTTTCAGCGTAAACAACATGTGGTCGACAAGTTACCCCCGGCGTTCAATACTGTTATTGGAGGTGTTGACTTTGGCTACACGAACCCGTGGGCAGGACTGGTTATCGGAGTGGATAAGGATGCCGCGGCATGGGTCATCTGTGAGGAGTATGCGACAGGAAAAACTAATACAGAAATTGTAGAGAAGTGTAAGATTTTTCAAAATAACTACAAAATAAATCAATGGTACCCTGATCCGGCGGAGCCAGACAGGATCGAGGAGATGAAACGGGCCGGACTTAATTGTCGGGAAGTTAATAAGTCAGTCGTGCCGGGGATCGATCATATTAGGGAGCTTCTGAAAACAAAGCGGTTGAAGATACATGAAAGTTGTCTGAATCTCATCAATGAGTTTGAGACTTACCGTTATGCCGATAAGAAACCGAACCACAACGAGAAAGAAGAACCGGTGAAAGAGAACGATCATGCGCTCGACGGACTCAGATATGCTTTATTCACATACTCTCCAGCCAAGCCGCGAAGGCATGGTGTTTACACATTCAAGACGGACAACATGGGAAGGATTATATGAGTCAAGAAATTGGTTACAAGTTCTACTGCGGTAGTGATAAATGCGGAATACATGGGTACTTGTTTTGGGATCAGATGAGTACAGTCCAGAGGGCGCTACACAAAGAAGGGCAAATGATACTGAGCAAAATGAGATGTAAGGCGTGTGGAGGAAATGCGTATGTTAAAGAGAAGATGGGCCGCTACGATACATGGAAAAAGAATCAGATAAGACACCGGCCGAGCAAGCTAGATGGAGAAGCTGCTGTGCATGGTTACTAATTCATGATATACTGGAAAATATCATTCATAACCGGGAACGTTATGAAACATGGCAAAGGTACCAAGTCATGCTGAGCAGCAGCGCGCGCGGATGCAAGTTAAGCAAGTATCCACGCATTTTACGAATCAAAGCGAACGACTAAGGAATAACTGGTTGCGTTTTTATAAACTATACCGCTTCTTTGAGCGAGGTAAGCGAGAAGGAGGAGCAAACCTAGTTATCCCCAAAGCCTTTGAGGTAGTAGAAGACGTTGCATCAAGAATAACTGCGCATGATCCGCAGTTTTTACCTGTACCTAAGCGAGATTTACCTGGGCAGATGGAAGACATTATCCGTCAGTACATGGAGTTCGTTTGGGACGAGCAAGACTTAAAACAACGAGTAAGAAGCATTGCAAAGAACATGCTTATTTATGGTACAGCTTTTGCTAAGGTCAGGTGGGACGTAAATGAGATGATTAGCTTCCGTTCCGAGGGTGAGGGAGAAGATGAGGTTGAGATTAAAGAAGCTGAGATTGTTAGAGAGATGCCAACGTTTGACGTTGTGGATATTTTTGATCTCATGGTTGACCCAACAGAGGAGAATATTCAAAGAGGAATGGCAGTTATCCAAAAGCGTGACTTTGTTCACATCTCAGAGTTAGATGACAAATTATATTTCAATTTAGATCAACTCCGAGTAGAGGAATTGGATAGTAAAGATGTATCTGAGAGTCAAAAAGAGACGAAGTTCCAACATCGCGGCATCCAGACCGATGAGATTCCAGAGGATCTACGATTTAACCTAAAAGAATACTGGGGTTTATTCAGCCCAACAGGTGATCCGGAGGATGAAAGAGAGTACATCATCACTACCATAATGGATGATTCCGTAGTGATCCGTATGGAAGAGAATGAGCTTGGTTTCCGCCCGTTTGTAGACTTTCATGACAGTCGAGTACCAGGAGAGTTTTATTCTGTAGGTGAGATTGAGCCGATTGAAAGTCTTATTTTAGAAAATGAAGCTGTGCGTAATCAGAGAATGGATGTAGTTAACCGTCACCTTAACGGTAAATACATCATCAGCCCTGATGCAAACATTAACCCTACTGATTTGGCTCAGTGGGTTAAAGGTAAGGCACTTGCGCTCCCTATCCACGCTGATGACATTAGTCTCCTAGAGAGCAAGAATCCTATTGCGTCCTCTTACACTGAGGAGAGTGCAATCCTAAGAGACATCCAAACTATCACCGGAACTATCAACGTAGGGCAGGAGAGCGGACGGGGGTCTTTTACCAACACCGCTACAGGAGAGAGAATCCGTGCTGCTATTCAGAGCGCTCGGTATAACTACAAGATTGAGAATTTAGAGGATTCCTTAGCTGAGCTTGGTGAAATGATGATTAAGCTCTCCGCTGAGAACATAGAAGGAACAGAGCCTATCCGCCTTGCTAACGATGATGGCACCTTTGAGTTTGTAGAGATTGATGAGTCTATCTTCCGTATTGCAGCAAATGCGTTCCACATGAAGATTGAGGCAGGGTCAACAGGAGCGTCCACCGCAGCAGAGAGACGCAATGATGCTCTAGCCTTTGGTAACGTTTCCGCAGCGTATGCAGGACTTGGTGTGCCGATTGATATGACAGCGGTGTTCAAAGAAATTGCTAAACAGTTTAATAAGGTCAATTTAGATGAGTTACTGACTCCGGGGCAGGTAGCGTTGCCACAAGGTGCGGTTTCACCACAAGCAGCGCCTAATCCAGCGCAGGAGCTAGTACCAGAGGAATTATTAGTCTGATATGGATATAAAAAAGCTACACGTGTTAAAGACAGGATTAACTGAAGAAGATCAGGAAGCACGTCGGGAACAAGCTAAACAGGAAGAAGAAAGAAACGATAAGCGCAGAGCAGTCCAGGCCTTAGTAAAGACAAGAGGTTGGAAGATTGTAGAGGAAGACCTGCTCAAGGATGAAAAGATTTTGCTGGATAAATTAGCAAGAGTACCGATGTTTAGGTTTTGGTCGTCTGAAGAGATCAAGGCTGAGCGTAAAGCTATTAGAAGGCTCTTTAACAGAATCAATAGTTACTTAATAGATTGATCGGCAGAAGTAGCGTCTACATACGTTCCCGGTGTAGGCGCTGCCATTGCCTGTCAGTTTTTCTAAAACTCGTACCTGTCATGCAGGGTAAAAAATGTAAGTATGTTAGAAAATGAAAACGATGTAGTGGAGGAGACCTCCGAGGAGTCGTCACCTGAAGAGTCTCAAACGGAAACCGAAGAGCAATCTGAGGAATCCTCCGAGGATACAATACCTCGCTCACGTCTTAATGAGGTGATTGAGGAGAGAGATCGCTTCAAAAAGCAAGCCGAAGAAGCTTCGCTATCACCCGATGCCAAATTGGATAAGTTGATAGATAAGAAACTTGTAGAGATGGATCAGGTAGTGGCTCTTAAAGAGAAGGCTACTACTGACCAGATCAAAGTTTTGCGCTCGCTTCAGAAGACCCCGGATTACAAGGGTAAGAAATTATCCGATATGTATGATGAGATCTTTGGTGGGCTTACTAAGAGCTCAGAGGCTGGTAGAGAGAAGAAAGCAATATCCGTACGCTCTAAATCGGGCGTAAAAACAGGCGGTCTTACCCGCGAATCAATTGCTACTATGTCCAAAGAGGAATACGCAAAGAATCGCGATAAGATAATGGCAGCGATGCAAAAGGGAGTTTTGTAGAGCTAGATAAATTACTAATTCATTTCCCTATGGCTAAAGTATTCATGGTGCGTGCAGACGACACCGTAGACTTGGACGAAGGTGGAGGTGCAGGAACTTCTTTTTATGCGTTCGATGCTCCTAAAGCCGGTAAACTCCTAGTCAATCAGTGTTTCTGTGTGTGGGAAGCAGAAGCTACAGGTACCCAGACAGCTACTCAAGGAGTTATCTCCATTGAAGTTGGTGGTACTGAAGTTGCTCTTCTAACAGCAAACCAAGGTGCGTCAGTTGATGACTCACAAATCTTTGCTGCTGATGGTACAAACAACACCGCAGCAAATGCCGAATACCCAATCGCCTCCGGTGATTCAGTTGACGTAAAAATCAAGACAATCGCTGTAGGTGGTACTCTAATCGGAGAAGGACGAGTACATCTCGCCTTTCAACTCGCAGACTAATTAAGCTGGTTTAACATTAAATTATGGCTAATTTGACAACAACAACCAGCGCTAACTTTCTACCAGAAATCTGGAGCAAGGAAATTATCCGAGCTACCGAAGATAATCTGGTACTTGCTGACCTCGTTTGGAGATTTGATGCTGATGTTGCACAAGCTGGTGACACCATCCACATCCCTGCTCTCTCAAACTTGGTAGCTAATACAAAGACCGCTGGTTTGCCTGTATCCTTCCAGGCCCCAACCGAAGGAGTAACAAACCTTTCTGTGAACACTCACCGGGAGGCTAGCTTCCTTTTGGAAGACATTACGAAGATTCAATCCAGTTATGACTTGATGTCTGAGTACACAAGTAAAGCTGGACATGCAATCGCAGAAGCTATTGACAGCTCACTAGCTGCGCTGGCAACTGGTTTCTCACAAAATAACGGTACGTACAATACCGCTATTACGACTGACGTTGTACTAGACTCTATCCAAAATCTTGACGAAGCTAACGCACCACAAGATAATCGTGCGTTTGTTTTCCGTCCTGATGTTAAGCGTGACTTGCTTGACCTTTCTACTTACACTTCTTCCGACTTCATCGGCGGTAAGCCAGTAGAGAGTGGTCAACTTGGAACTCTTTACGGAGTAGACGTGTTCATGTCAATGAACATTGCTAAGTCTGGAAATAACACCTCTAACATGATGTTCCACAAAGAAGCGCTAGCACTAGCACTTCAGAGTGCTCCTCGTGTACAGAGTGACTACTCAATTGACGACCTTGCTCACAAGGTAGTTGTTGATGCACTCTATGGTGTCGTAGAGACTCGTGACTTGTTTGGTGTGGAAGTCCGCACCTAAGTTATCTTATTCTTAATCTCTAACGAATATGGCAGTAACCATTAAACTAAGAGAGAAAGACGGAGATGACATTTGGTCAGGTGAATCAAGTCTTGATGAAACAGACTTGTCTAGCGTAACTCAAGGATCAATGATTGTTGGCGATGCTAGCGGTCTTGGTTCTGAGGTTGACGCTTCCGCAGGTGGAAACATCTTGGTTGGTAATGACACCACAATGGTGGCTTTGGACGGTTCAGGCGACACGAAGATTCTTGTGGGTAATGCTACAACGATGACTTCTGTTGCGCTTTCCGGCGGAGCTACGATGACCAACGCTGGTGTTGTAACGATTGCTTCTGTTGCTGACAGTGTATACCAACGTACTGCTACGGCACGTACTGCTACGGCTGATGGTCTAACGACTGCAATTATTGCAGCCGGTACGGCTTTCGTAACAGTAACTTCTGGTAACGCCGATCATATTATTACTTTACCTGCTCCTGTAATAGGTACGGTAATTTGGTTGCGCAATGCGGGTACTGGTTATGAGTTGCGATCTGATGATCCAGCTAATAATGCTATTAACGGTGGTACAGGTGCTGGTGTAGAATCAGCAGTTGGTGCTAACGTCCTTCTCCGCGCTGTGTGTGATACAGCAACGACTTGGGTGGTATCTACATTCTCTACCATTGCTACTGAAGCCGCACTTGAAGCTGCTGCTTAGTTATCTCTCCCAGCTCCTTTATGGGGGCTGGATGGAGGCAATTAACATATATGCAAAAATATAATTACCCCGTTGATGTGCCACCGGCGCGCATCCAGGCAACTGAGCCTCAAAGATGGCTCGTAAATCCACATGGTTTGGTCGTGTCATGTTCAGAGTCAGTCTTTAATTGGCGATTAGGTCAGCCCGGTTACAGGCAAGCTCGTGAAGACGAGATTCCTGATGTCCCAAAGGAGAAGCAATACCCTATGGTTGGTGAACTTACGGAATTAGGGCGTAAACGGCGTTCATCTACCAGGGTTAATCGTAAGAAAGCTGTTGATGAACCAGCTAAGAAGGCTGGACGACCTAAGAAAGAGGTGGTAGACGAAGAATAAGTGTGGTATAATAAAGAAACGGGAACGACAATTTTATTCGTACCCGTTTTTTTATGGGTAAGCCGTGGCGAGCGTAAAATAGCCGTCACGTATAAATAATTAAAATCGTATGGCATTGCCCACAAGTAGATCAATGCGCGAATTTGACAAGTTTGTCGAAAACGTCGCAGGAAATGTTGCTGTGCGCGTCGTAATGACTGACGCAAGCGGTGGCGATCTCGTTAAATTAGAAGACACAGCTCATAGCACTGGAGACCAAGGTGTTCAGATGCTTGCTGTAAGAAATGATACTCTTGCTGCTCTAGCTGGAACCGATGGAGATTATGCACCACTCCAAGTAAACGCAACCGGTGCAATTTATACGGCTCTCTCAGCAGGAGGGCCTATTCATGTTGATGACGCTGCCTTTACTGTCGGAACCAGCGAGCTTACCGGAGTTGGAATGCTTGCTGATGAAACTGCGCCCGACTCAGTTGATGAGGGAGATATTGGAATCCCAAGGATGACCTTGGATAGAAAGCCTTATACAGCTTCGATCCAATCACATGATGATGCAGTAACAGCCTATGCCTCTGTGCAAGGCGCTGAAGCCAAGGACTTTGATGGAACGGACTTGCCGAATGAAGTGGCTGAAGGAGATGTGGTGAGGTTGGCTGCTTCACGCCGTGGTGTCCAATACATGATGCCGACAGATGAAAACGGAGGTTCCACCTACTTTGCGGATCACGATCAAATCCTCGGAGCAGGCGGACGAGATGGTGTGGCATTGATGGGTGGTGAGGCAAAAGACTTTGATGGATCATCGTTACCTAATAATGTTGCAGAGGGAGATGCTATACGACTAGCCACATCTCGGTATGGTGTTCTTTATGTAATGAACGTAAACGAAGACGGCAGTGAGTCTTACATTGCAACGGAAGACGAAATGCTTACAGGTATGGAGAATGGAGCGGTCAACATGATCGGAGCTCACGCTAAAGACTTTGATGGGTCTGCTCTCCCTGACGCAGTAAATAACGAGGGAGATGCAACGCGAATCGCAGCAACTCTAAGTGGGGTTCAGTATGTGATGAGTGTAAACGAAGATGGATCAGCGCAACCAGCATACGATACTGTTACTGACTCAATGAAGAGCTTTGAAGTTAATCCAATCTCTGAGCATCACAGTGAAGAGACTTTGGTGAATGTAACAAACGAAACTGATGGAACCAATAACTACTATGTTGACATGGACGGATTTACTCGCATGGGTCTTCAGTTAGAGATTAGTGGTGGTTCTGGAACAATGACAGTTACACTTGCTGGAACACTCCAAGACGACGGAACAGCCGCAGCTTCATGTACTTATCAAGATATTTCAGCAGACTTTGGTGCAGCTAGTTGGACAGCAGACGCAATCTTACAAGGTAAAGACTTGATGTATAAGTACATTCGTTTGCAGTCTGTATCAAGCACGGGTGGTGCGAATGATGCTGACTTAACGGCTTACTCGAAAAAGGCCTTCTAATAACCTAAATAATTATGGCTATATTCAAAAACTTTGGGCCAGGTAAGCAAGATTGGAGAGTAACTGAAAAATCAGCAGCTAACTTGCCCCAAACAACTCAATCAGCACTCTTTAATGTGACCGGTCCTATTGAGTGTAAAATCTTTGGACAAGTTGTGACAGGAATCCAGGCACAGGCTAACAACACCAAACTGGTTGCTAATCCTACAGGCGGAACAGATAGCGATCTTTGTACGGTTTTGGACATCAACGCTGATGCAGGTAGCGAGTTCTACTATGGAAATGGAACAGCTAACGCAATGGGAAACACGGCATCACACGGAGCGATTGACGAAGCCTCAACGTACGTTGTCCAGTCTGGCAGCATTGATCTTAACTGTGCTGCGTCTAACACGGGGACAGTCCGATGGTGGTTGCTATGGCGGTCATTAGAAGAGGACGGTTCGTCTAGTGTTAGTGCAGCTTAATAATTAACTAAAGATTTATGGACTTATCTAAAGTAGCTCCAACACTTGCCAAGTATATCGATGCAGCAGCAATGGAGGCTGACCTTAAAGCACCTGCTCTTGTAGAGAAAAAGAAGCCTACCCTTACGAAAGCCAAGGTAGAGTCGGTATATGAGGCTCTGAAAGCAGGGAAAGGTGATCTTGAGATCGCTCAAGAAGTAAATTTGTGGCAATCACAAGTAAAAGATTTGCGTAAGGAACTTAATGCAGCTAAGAGTGAGGTTAATAAGGGAGAAGAGTAGAAAGAATTTTAATCATGGCTTATCCTAAGCGTCCATCTGAAAATTTAATCTTCAGGGAACTCTTTGATTCTGTATCTTCTGTTGTGGACAACGAGGGGACTTTGATAAATAGCCCCTCTGTTAGTAATGGGGTTACGTTGAATGGTACTAATCAGTATGTTTCCTATAGTGTCACTGGTGAATTTTTCAACAACAGCCCAGAGATAACTCTTGAAGTGTGGTTTAATCCTGATTTTAATTATGATGAGGATGCCGCAAGGACGATTGTTTCTTCCTCGCCAAATGCATACATGCTCCAGAAACGCAATAATGCTGAGAATAATGTCATCCTTCTTTATTTAGCGAATCAGTTAATTGCCGCAATACCTCAAGCTGCTTATTCTTCTAATTGGAATCAGAACGGTTTGAATCACATGGTTGTTTGTGGTGCGAATGGTGATACTGATGTGTATCTAAACAACAATCAAGTCGTGACTGCTGACAATTCGGCATGGACACCAGCAAGTGTAACTGGCATTGAAATTGGAGCGACTGATACGCCATTAAATTATTTTGATGGGATCATCTATCAATATAGTATCTACAATAGAAAACTTGAATCGAATGAAGTAAGTGATCTATACAATTCAGGACGAGGGCTATACGAAGAAACAACAACATATCAAGAGATAGATCAGTCACGCTCGCTGTCCGATCTTCCTCTTATTACCAATTACACTTCTGGCGGAAATCAAATCACAGATAACAAAGGAACAATCGGAACGACAGCAAAACTCGGTGATGGATCAACAGCATCAACTTTTCCTACACAGCTCACACCTCACGGTATGAGTTTTGATGGTGGTGATTATATTGATTTGAGTGATGATGTAGCAAGTGCGGACGGGCTGACAACGGGGGCGGTAAGTTTGTGGTTTAAGACCTCTTCTAGTGCATTACAAAGTTTGTGGTCTGTGACTGATACCGC
>CEPQ01052061.1_pt1 | contig 14310 bp, 9 predicted proteins | sample 530411 | NCBI WGS metagenome assembly CEPQ01 (sample SAMEA2620039, study PRJEB7988) | marine metagenome | isolation source: saline water (ENVO:00002010), including
TGCCCGTATCGAGCCAGGCAAACCCGCGGCCGAGCAAGCTCACGTGCAGCTGGCCACGCTCAAGGTATGCATTATTCACGTCCGTAATCTCAAGCTCGCCCCGCGGGGAGGGCTTGACCTGTTTGGCAATGTCGACGACTTGATTGTCGTAGAAATACAGACCGGTAACAGCGTAGTTGGACTTTGGTGCTGCTGGCTTCTCTTCGATCGAAACAGCCTTGCCGTTGCTATCAAAGTCCACCACGCCGAAGCGCTCCGGGTCGGTCACGTGGTAGCCAAACACGGTAGCACCTTGCTTGCGTGCGGCCGCATCTTGCAACATGGCGCTAAAACCGTAGCCGTAAAAAATGTTGTCGCCAAGGATAAGGCAGACGCTGCTGTCACCGATAAAGGACTCGCCGATGATAAAGGCTTGGGCGAGACCATCGGGAGAAGGTTGCTCAGCGTAGCTTAGCTGGATACCAAAGTCAGAACCGTTGCCGAGGAGCTTCTCAAAGTTTGGAAGGTCCTCGGGCGTGGAAATAATCAATACTTCGCGAATGCCTGCCAGCATCAGAACCGAGAGCGGGTAGTAAATCATCGGCTTGTCATAGATGGGCAGCAGTTGCTTTGATACGCCGCGGGTGATGGGGTGAAGGCGGGTGCCTGAGCCGCCCGCCAGAATAATGCCTTTCATTAGCTCTCCTTGATTTTTTGCGTAGTTAGGGTTGGCCCTGCTCACCCAGCCGCCCGAGACGATACTCCCCGTTCAGCACTCGCTCCCACCATTGCTTGTTGTCGAGATACCATTGAACTGTTTGACGGATGCCTGTTTCGAAAGTCTGCTCAGGAACCCAGCCCAGCTCAGCTTGAATTTTTGATGCATCGATAGCGTAACGCAGATCGTGGCCCGGACGATCTTTAACGAAGGTGATGAGGTCCCGATAGCGAGTAACGCCAGCTGGCTTATTGGGGGCGAGCTCTTCTAGGAGATCGCAGATGGTTTCTACCACTTCAATATTACGTTTCTCGTTGTGGCCACCAATATTGTAGGTTTCACCTACCTTGCCTTTAGTAACCACCTCGACCAAGGCGCGCGCGTGGTCTTCAACATACAGCCAATCACGTATCTGACTGCCATCGCCATAAACTGGCAGCGGCTTGCCCGCCAACGCGTTCAAGATTACATGGGGAATCAGCTTTTCCGGGAAGTGATAAGGCCCATAGTTGTTGGAGCAGTTGGTAACCAGCGTCGGCAAACCGAACGTACGTTGCCAGGCTCGCACAAGATGATCAGAGCTTGCTTTTGACGCTGAGTACGGTGAGCTGGGAGCGTACGAGGTTGTCTCAGTAAACAGATCGTCGGTGCCTTCCAGGTCGCCATATACCTCATCGGTAGATATGTGGTGGAAGCGAAAAGCCGCTTTGGCCTCTGCGTCGAGTGAGGACCAGTATTGTCGTGCCGCCTCCAAAAGAGTGTAGGTTCCAACGATATTGGTCTGGATGAATTCAGAGGGGCCATCGATCGATCGGTCTACGTGCGACTCAGCGGCCAAGTGCATTATGGCATCGGGCTGAAAAGATCGAATAACCTTGCTGAGCGCATTTGCGTCACAAATGTCGGTTTGAAAAAATGCATAGCGGGAAGAGCTTTCGATTGTTTTGAGGGAGTCTAAGTTTCCTGCGTAGGTAAGTTTGTCGATGTTGCCCACGATGCAAGATGTATTGGTAATAAGTTGGCGTATGACGGCCGAGCCGATAAAGCCGGCGCCGCCGGTTACTAAAACGCGTGTTGACATTGGGGGGCCCCTGCGGGTGCTATCTAGATGGATACCACTTAAGTAAAAGCTCTTCATATTCACCCAGAACACGATCCCAAGTGAAACGCTCCTCGAAACGCAAACGGCTAGCCGATTTCATAGCCAGCACAGCGTCATCATTGGTCAGCAGTTTGTCGAAAAGCGCTGAACACTCCTGTTCTGTAGCGAAGTAGGCAGCTTCATTTCCAGCTACCCAGCGATTGAAGTGATTATCGTGAGCAATGACCGCACAACCTGCTCCTAAGGCTTCGACGAGAGAGGGGTTGGTGCCGCCAACACGATGGCCGTGCAAATAAAAGCGCGAGAAAAAACGCAAGGCTTGAATGGTATTGGTTTCATAAATTGCTCCGGGGAAAATTACTTCCTCGCTAGCGGCTGCTATCACACTTTTATGAAAAGAGTTTGTAGATGGTTGGAATTTACCAAGGACAACCAGCTTGTGGTTGCGTTTCCTGCTGCTGAATGCCCTAACTATCTCTAAAACAGAGTTCTCGGGTTCGGGGCGAGCAATTATTATGGAGAAATGCTCAGGCTCTAGATCATAAGGGGCAAGAAAAGTGGGGCAAGCGGAAAGCACTTCTTCGGCACCGTAAGGTATCATAGTGATTTTACTGGCATCAACGCGAGTGGCTAAGTGCTCTTTGATTTTTGGGTGGTCTGCAACTAGATGGTTTCCTATCCAGCATCCAAATCGTTCATTTAGCCAGAACCAGGTTTTGGCTAAATTACCCCATTTGTCTCGCTTCCATTCTATCCCATCCATGTTGATAATGTTTTTCTTGTTTTTTAGACGCTGAAATAAGTTGAATATCGCGGTGTTGTATCCAAGCGTTAATATCAGTCCGTCGGCTGAAAGTGTATCTTTGACAACTTTTGCATCGAAAACTATCGTTCCCAAAGCGCCTTCAAGGGCGACCGGGATTTTGATCAGATTGACGCCGTTCCAAGTACTATATTGAGAAGATCCGTTGCCTTCTTCCTGGCAATATACTGTCACGTTCCACCCCTTTTTAGCGAGGTGTAGTGCTAGCTTTTCTGCAAAAGTTTCGAAGCCCCCATGCTGGGCGGGGATTCCTCTGATTCCGGTAATAAATAGATTCATGAACGGTTCTCTACGATTTCTTCCAATTTGCTGATCAGGAGTTCTGATGTGATGTTAGCGTCATATCTTTTTGCTGTAGACAACGCCCCTAATGACAGCTTGCGAAGCTCGGCGGTGGGTAGAGTTGTGGCCGTGTTCAATTTTTTCGCGAGCTCTTCCGCATCACCTTTGCTGAATGTGTATCCATTGACGCCCTCGTCGATATACTCCGAAGTGGCGCCTGTGTTAGAGCCTATAACTGGGATGCCGCAGGCCATGGCTTCAATTGCCACCAGACCGAGAGATTCTGGGAGTTCAGTAGGAAAAACGAAAAAAGTGAAATCCTGAATCGCTGACGCCAATGAGTGGTGGGGGAGTGGGCCTTGGTACGTCACTAAATCTTTCAATCCCAACTTCGTAATCTCGGCCTCTAGCATAGAAGCTTGGTCGCCGTTGCCGATAATAGTTGCTTTAAATTTTTTGTAGTTGTATTCACTTTTTAGTATGCACATGGCCTTTAAAAAACACTGCCACCCTTTCCCTTCGTCTATCCTAGAAATAAACCCATAATTTATTGGTTTGCCTGACCAGTCGAGTTCTTTTCCTGGCTTGAATACTCGCGTGTTTACTCCGCCGGATGGTGAGATGAAAATCGTGGAGTCTGGGTAGCGCTCGGATGCAATGTCACGGAAAAAATATGATGGAACTACTATTAGTCGGGCTTTCTGGATGATGGGTTTTGTAAATTTAGATATTATTTTTTCTGTTGTACTTCTGGGTAGCAAGTCTTCCCCATGGAAGTTCACAACCATTGGGGTTTTTAGGAAGATGTAGATGGGGAGAAAGGGAAGTAATGAATGTGAGCCGAAATGTACGTAAATTAAATCATATTTTTTTGTGGCAAGGTTTGAGTAAATGGAAAGAGTCATTTTCACATATTTTTTTATTTTTCCTAGACGTGAACTGCTTTTTCCGTGGATTGCGGAAAGATCAACTTCGTGCCCTTCCTCTTCCAGGCTGGTTACGAAGTTTTTTACAAATACTCCATATCCCGGCCACTGAGGGGTGGGGTACATATTGGATATAGTAAGTAATCTCATGATTGATTGGCGCTTTTCTTTTGGTTTTGAGATGGTATGCTGAAAGAAAGTAATATTAGATTTATTGAGTTTACGTGGTAGGAGAACATTGGTTGTGATATTGATATAAATAGGGTGGTGAAGAGTAAGCCTGTTGCCAGTCGCTTGTTTTCTAAAGTTTTTGTAAGTATTTTATAAGTTATTAGTATGGTTATTAGGACGCCAATGATTCCATACTCACCTAAAATAGAGGCGAGGTTACTATCATATACCCCAGATAACTCACTAAAAAATTGACTGTTGCTTAGGCCAAGTGAGTCGTAGGCGGGGCTGCCTTCTGAAGCTACTCCGCCATAATTTCCCGCACCAACTCCAAGCGGAAAGTAAGCTAGGCTCAGTTGGATGCCATAAAATATCACGATTGCGCGGATGTACTGGCTCTGGTTGATGTTTTGGATTTCCTTGGTATTTGACAAGGTTTCTTTTACCAAGAATGAGTTTAGAAATGCCTCATTTGATACTATGAAGGGAATGGCTAATACTAATGTGGCTATTATTATAGGTTTGTGTTTTGACTTTATAGAGATGTAGCAGGCTATTGCTATTGCCATGACGGCCAGCGATGTTCTTGATCCGGTAAGATAGCAGGCTACTGCTACAATGCCAATGAGGATAAAGTTTGAGGCTTTACGTTGCCCTGAGAATAGTAATAGAAAGAAAAATAACGCTAACGCCAATCCTAAGTCATTGGGCTTGTATTGGAAGCCCACGATGCGGTTTCTTTCTATGTGCCAAACTTCTTCTGAGAATATGAAGTTTTCAGGTGTGACTATGTTGGCTATAAATCCTATTGCGGAAATGGTGATGCAGATGGTGAATATCTTAGAGAATTCACTGCTGGAGATCTTGTATTTTTCTTTAATTGCGAAAAATAAGGCAAAAAGTATGTATAGCTTACAGTTTATTATTGACTGAATTATGCTTGGAGTGACTCTTGATTCATTCCAGATTAATAAGTTCGCTGTAATTGAGTATAGAATCGAAAATATTGGGAGGAGTAGTATAGCATAGAATATATAGTGCTCTTTTCTTCGCAGCCACAGAGGTACTAGGATGTAGGCGGTGCAGAGGGCTAATTCGTCTATGAGCCCAAGGATAGGTAGGCTTAGTTTTTTTGCTAGAAACTCTTGGGTGTTTACAATGATGCAGAGAAGTAATATTCCAAGTTGTGGTGCTCGCACTATTTTTTCTCTTTTATTTTTTCGATAAAGCCGCTTTTTATTATTTTGGACTTTAGTTCTTTAGGGGACTGTCCGCTGTACTCGTTTGAGTAAGTGATTATTTTTTTTGAGATCTCATAAGGCAGCAGCTTTGATCCGGCAAGATGAGCTAAAATTAAAGCATGCATTCTGCCAGATACTGTTGTGTCTGCGCCTTTGCATATCTCCATGAATGAAGTCGGATCGGGAAGGCGGTTTACGAATTCTATTCTGGTTTTATCTGTTGCGCTAGTTTGGTTGTGTATCTCTTTGGTAAAGTCTAAGTCTTCTTTGGTGGTTGCGGTTAGGATGATTTTATCGTTGCTTATTAAGGCTTGGTTTACTATTCCTAGCCACTGGGATGTGTAGTCTTTTAGAGTTAGATTTTTGGGTAAATTTGACTCGCTCTCGTATCTTTTGTAAATAGAGTAATCTGTTGGGCAAATGACTGAAAATTTATTGTCTCGTACTGATGACACGCTAGGCAGTGAGTCTTCGTGCAAGTAGTATGCAATATCTGGAGTTACATCGGCGGTTAGGCCTAGTTTTGCTAAGTTATTCAGGCTTTTCTGGTCTCTAACGTATATGGCGTCTGTTTTTTTTAGGGCGGACTTATATAAGGTTCTGTCTATTAAACTTAAGTCACCTGAGGCGCCGACACCTACTAAATAAACTTTTTTTTTGTATAATTTTAAGATTTTTACCCATAGAAACATCAGGAATGGGAAGTTGGAGTTTCCAAGGATTAGTTGCCCCCCTCCTATAATGTATGCCTCTTCAGGGCCGCGAGACTGTCTGATTATGTATGGAAGAGTTTTTAGGCCCCTGGCTACCTGTCTTATTCTCGATGGGATTGAAAAGAATGCCTTTCTTTGATCCTTTTTGAACTGGTTCTGTGTTATGGCTTTTCGTCCTGAGAAATCGGCAAGGATCGGATGGATTTTGTTTTCTTCTAAGAGCCTTTTTAAGGCTAGACATATTGCTTGGTCGCCGATGTTGTCCGAGAGCATCTCGTTAACCGTTACTGCGGATCTAAGCTTTCTCATTTTTTACGGCTCTTATTGCTTGGCTGTATGCTATTTGTAAGATGATGGCAGAACAGACTGCTACCCATGCAATCGCGTCTATTCCGTAGAATGTTCCTGCTGCGTAGCTAACAGAAAAGTTAGCTGCTGTGATTGTGGCTAATATTTTTATTTTTATTTTTGATTCTTTATGGCTTATAAGGTTCGAGCTGGCGGCGCTGGACATGAATTGAAATGGTGCTGCCAGAGAAAGTGTGCTCAATATGGCTGCTGCATGGCTATATTTTTCGCCAAAGATAATCCCTACCGCCCAGCTTGCAAGTATAAAGGTGATTACAGTGCACGCTGATCCAAGGGTGAGCATCACAGTAATGTGCTGTTTATATATGCTTTCCAACTTTTCTGGGGATTTTAATCGTAAGTGATATAATTTTGGGAGCATGAATTTTTGATAAAATATACTTGGAAACATGTATATCGCTGACATGATCGACGTCGCTATTGCATAGTTTCCTGCATTTTCAAGGCTTACTGTTGTGCCGGCTATTATTATGTTTCCTTGAAAATATATCTGGTTTAGCAGTATCACTACTCCAAAAGGCCAAGATCTTCTTAGGAGTTGCGCAATACTTCTGGTTTTGCTTTTTTTTGTTTTTGTGTGCGCTTTTGAAAGCTTTATGACTAATATGCTATATGCTGAAATTGCCGTTACGGCGTAGGTTAGCGCGTAGTCGTTTATGTCAGCGACTCCGCTGCTTATAAAGTAAAGTGCTGTTATCGCTATCAGTCTGGCTACATGTGGCGTAGCCATGGTTAAGAATACTTTTTTGTATTCGTAAGTCGACTGGTATCTGGCTGAAACTATTTCCACCGCCGCTTGGCCTAATATATGCGGGCTTAGAATTAACAGCAGTGTTGTGAGGCTGGTGTTTTGGGTTGTGAATTTTGATATTAGAAGCGTTGCTATAAATAAAAGAGCGAAGTTTGTTCCAGTAAGTCTTATTATTGCTTTGTTCCAGCTGTTGCTTTGATTGCCTGCTTTTGCGTAAAAACTCATCCAGAATTGAGATATGCCCATGTTGGTGCAAACGGCAAGTATCGAAGCTATCGTGATGGCAGTGGAGAAAGCGCCGAACTCCATTGGGGTTACTTGTCTTGCCAGAAATATTTGAGTTGCTAGGGTGCAAGCGGCTGTAGTCAGTGAGCCTGCCCACAATAGCGCCACGCCTCTTAACATTGATATCCTCCTTTTTGCTTTGATCGTGGCTGTGTTCGTGAGGCGGGGATTGATTTTTTTATTTTTATTTTAAAGGGCGTATCTCGGTTTTTGCGAGCAACTTACAATGGCGGGCATTTTCATGCTGGCAAGTCGACTATGCTCGAAGACTAAGCTGTGACTGTTACTTCTTTTTAGTCTTTGTTTGATGTGTATTCATAATTGTAGTATCCGTAATTTCCATAACCGTAAGCTGACGATTTTTTCTCAACTGCGTTAAAAATAGCGCCTTTTAGGTGGATGTCGTTTTGCTCGAATCGGCGCATGGCGATCTCAATTTCTCGGGCCGCGTTTACCGCAAATCGGGTGACAATCAGGCTCATGCCTACTTGGCGGCCTACGATGGCTGCATCGGTTACGGCGAGGATTGGTGGTGTATCCACTATCACGATGTCGTATTCGTCCTTGACGTTGTCCAAGAAGCTCGTGAAGTTGGCGTGCATCAACAGCTCCGAGGGGTTAGGCGGGATTTGCCCCCTTGGTACGATGTCCAGCCCTTCTACCTCCGTCTTGTAGATAGCGTCATTACTTGTTATGCGAGTCGCCAGAAGTTCTGACAGTCCGTTTTCCGCGGAGAGCTTGAATAGCTTGTGTAGATAGCCTTTTCGCATATCTGCGTCAATCAACAGCACTCGTTGGCCTGCCTGGGCCATGATAGCGCCGAGGTTTGCCGAGACGAACGACTTGCCTACGCCCGGGCTTGGGCCGGAAATCATCAGGATGTTATTTTTTGCTTCGAGGCGTGCGAAGTGCAGACTGGTGCGCAGGCTGCGAAGGGCTTCGATCGCCAAGTCTGCCGGGTTGGTAACCGCCAGCAGGCCAGAGGTAGCGGCAGCAGGGCGGCGGCTTTTCGTCCCGCCTTCAACTACCTCCTGGTCTCGGCTGAACGGAATGGTGGCATAAACGGGGAGGCCGAGTTGCTCGATGACTTCCGGATCTTCCACTCCGCGGTTAAGCGCTTTACGCAGCAGCACTAGGGCCACGCCGATAAAGCCGCCCAGCAGGGTTGCGATCACCGCTATCAGGGCTTTCTTGGGTTTGACCGGCTCTTCAATATTCACATCTGCAGTGTCTATCACACGTACATTGCCTACAGTGCCGGCGCGGAGTACGTCCAGCTCTTGCGTGCTGTTGAGCATGGCGGTGTACACTTCCGTGGTAACCGCCACATCTCGAGTCAGGCGCAGTAATTCTTGTTGGGTGGCTGGTAGTGACTCTACCTTACTGGTTAGTTCTGCCTTTTGGCGCTTGAGCTGCTCCATTTGGTCAAGCAACGCTTGATAAGACGGATGCTGACGGGTGAACCGTCGTTCCATTTCCGCGCGTTTGAGATTCTGCTCGGAGATCAGGGTGTCCAGTTCAACAATCTGGTCCAGAATGGCTTGGGTTTCGATCGTGATGTCAACGGATTTGGTGCTGGTTTGATACTCATTGAGCGCTTGCTCATAGCGTTCAAGCTCTTTTCGGACTTGCGGCAGTTGCTCGCGGAGAAACTCAAGGCTTTGTGCTGCTTCTGCGGAATTGCGCTCCACGTTTTGGCGCACATATAGACGGCTCACTTCATCAAGGATGCTGATGGCGTATTGCGGGCTTTCGTGCTGCATGCTTAGGCTGATGATGCCGGAGTCTTTGCCGCGCTCTGAAGCGCCTAGTTGTTGTTGATAGTCGATGATGGTATTTAGCTTGCGCTGCTTGATGACGTCGAAGCGGGTTTCCGGCCGTGCGTTCAGCGTTTTTATTTGTATGGTAAAGCCATTGCTGCTCACCTGTTCTCCCACAGCGCCTTGCACCAGAGATTCACCGTCTTCGTTATAGAGGGTGTAGGTGTTGCTCTCTCCAGCAACGAGCTCAAGTGTTTCGTTTAGGTAGCTGTTTGGCACTTCCAGCTGGAAGATGTCGACGTTTTCACCGCCCCATGCGTAGCTGTCAAAGCCCATCAACGGCGCTGCCAGCTCGCCCGTCGTTTCTGGCTCGTAACGGCGAGCAGCCCAGTGACCGATGAGTGGGAAGTAGTGAGGCTCGACAATAATGTCGAGCTTCAGGTTTTCCACTGCCTGCCCGATTACTGCGCGGGATTTCAGCAGCTCAATTTCCGTCACCGCCTCAGGCGTGCTGCCGAGCATGTCTGAGAGTTCGCCGAGACCGGAGAGGGAGCTACCTGACTTTTCCTCAATCTGGATTAGCGCATTCGCTTGGTAGATGGGCGTTGCCAGCAATGCATAAGCAACACCGATGACTGCAAAGCAGAAGGTAAAGCCAGCGATGACCCATTTGCCATCTATTAATGCGCCGAGCAGGGCAAGAAGATCGATTTCGTCGCTGTCGTGCTGTGCTGCAGTAGTCGGGGTGTTGTTCTGCATGTAATCCCTTCGGAAATCAGGAGTTGGATTCTTTAGTGTTTTTTATAGGTGCTTGGCCCAGCTGGTGACGCCTTGCTGGACCAATTGATAAACGTGCTCAAACGCGGGCCGTTGCTGGCGGTAGGGGTCGGGGATCTTCTGACCGCCTTGCCATTTGCCAAGCAGGAAGGTCTTGCCGCGTGCCTCTGGGGCTATCTTGAGTATGTCCTGCACATGGCGTGGTTCCATGGTGAGGATGAGGTCGTACTGATGTGCCATCTCGCGGGTGAGCTGCCGTGCTTTGTGATCAGGGTGGTCACCACCGTGTTCGCGCAGCACCTCCAAGGCGGTGCTGTCCATGGGCTTGTCGACCAGGGCGCCGACGCCGGCTGAGGCGACGCGGATGTTTTTACCGGCCAGCTGATCTCGAAGTATGGCCTCGGCCATGGGGCTGCGGCAGATGTTGCCCACGCAGACGATGAGGATGGAATTGAACATGTTGCTGCTGTCTCTGCCTTGAGTTGCGGCCTTCTGTGCTGTGGGTAGCTCGGAGGGCAGTTTGACTGTATCCATGGCCCCGGTGAGGGTCAAGCTTACTGTGACGCTAAAGTGATACAGGCCCGAGACGCATTGGCTGCACAAAAAACAGGCGTTCAGGCACGCTACCGCCCCAGGATTTACAGTCTTCATCCTGAGGACTTTGCTTGCTTCTGGCCTTGTGTGGTGCGGCGCCAGAAGGGCGGTGATGCATTTTAGGCCGGCTTAGTATGTTTAGGTAAGGTTACTTTTTTGTGACCTTCCTGATACTGCAACTCTCGTTAAAACAGCAGGTTGGCGGCGCAGTGCGGCTTGGGCTGCGCGCCGGGTGCTTTGAGAGGGGATGTTCGGATTGGTTCCGAATCTTCTTGAAGTGCGCCAGCGGCGCTGCAATCGGGCTGTCACCGGATTGCCTTATTTAAAAACGGTGCGCAGTTTACCTTGTTGTGCGCCATTTTTGGGCGCGAATTTCGCTCGAATTAAAGTGCTTTCGTCTATCACGCGGGTTGGCTGCCAGCCTGGCCGTTGTCGGCCAGGCTTACGCAAGAAGTGTACCTACTCCACCGTCACCGATTTGGCCAGATTGCGCGGCTTGTCGACGTCTGTCCCTTTGACCAACGCGACGTGGTAACTGAGCAGTTGCAGGGGCAGGGTGTAGAGCACCGGGGAGACGCATTCTTCGACCCAGGGCAGGCCGACGGTCTGGACGCTGCTGTCGCCGCTGGGCTCGATAGTTTCGCAGGCGAAGTTGATCAGCTGGCCGCCGCGGGCGCGGACTTCTTCCAGGTTGGAGCGCAGTTTTTCCAGCAGGCTGTCGCTGGGCGCGACGCTGACCACAGGCATGTCTTCGTCTACCAGTGCCAACGGGCCGTGCTTGAGTTCGCCGGCGGCGTAGGCTTCGGCGTGGATGTAGGAGATTTCCTTGAGCTTGAGTGCGCCTTCCATCGCGATGGGGTAGTGCGGGCCGCGGCCCAGGAATAGCGCGTGGTGCTTGTTGGCAAAGCGTTGGGCCAGTTCGGTAATCGCAGGCTCCAGACCGAGTACAGCTTCGACCTGTGCTGGCAGGGCGCGCAGCGCGTCGACGTTGCGGGCGACGTACTCGGTGCGGCCCCGTGTTTGTGCCAGGGCGGTGGTCAGCCATAGCAGGGCGACCAGCTGGGTGGTGAAGGCCTTGGTGGAGGCGACGCCAATTTCGGGGCCGGCGTGGGTCAACAGGCGCCAGTCTGCTTCACGCACCAGTGAGCTGCCGGCGACGTTGCAGATCGCCAGAGTGGCGAGATAGCCCTGGTCCTTGGCGTAGCGCAGGGCGGCCAGGGTGTCTGCGGTCTCGCCAGACTGGGAGATGGTGATCAGCAGGGTGTTGGCGGGCACGACCACGCTGCGGTAGCGGTATTCGCTGGCCACTTCTACCTGACACGGCAGGCCGGCTTGCTCTTCGATCCAGTAACGGGCGACCAGGCCAGCGTGGTAGCTGGTGCCACAGGCGACGATATGGATGTTGGCAATATCTGCCAGGCGGGTTTCGGCTTCAGGGCCGAGGATTGCGGTCAAAACGTGATCGTCCCCGAGCGTGCCGGCCAGGGTGTCGCTGATCGCCTGGGGCTGCTCGAAGATCTCCTTGAGCATGAAGTGGCGGTACTCGCCCTTGTCTAGGCTGTGCGCGGCGTGCTCGTAGCGTGCGACCGGCCGGTCCGCGCTGTTGTGCTCGCGATCCCAGATTTCGCATTGCTCGCGGTTGATGCGTGCGTAGTCGCCTTCTTCCAGATAGCGGAAGCGGTCAGTCACCTGGAGCAGGGCGAGCGGGTCGGAGGCCAGGTAGTGTTCGCCGCTGCCTTCGCCGATCACCAGCGGGCTGCCCATGCGCGAGCAGTAGAGCGTGTTGGGTTCTGACTCGTGGATCACCGCCAATGCATAGGCGCCGTGGATGTCTGCCAGGGTGGCGCGGAAGGCGTCCAGCACGTTGGCGCTTGCGGCATAGTGGTGCGCCAGCAGGTGGGCGACCACTTCGGTGTCGGTCTCGGAGGTGAACTCAAAGCCGAGATCCTGCAGGCGTTTGCGCAGCGGGGCGTGGTTTTCGATGATGCCGTTGTGTACCACGGCTAGGCCGTTGGAGATATGCGGGTGCGCATTGTGCTTGGCCGGCTTGCCATGGGTGGCCCAGCGGGTGTGAGCGATACCTAGGGTACCGCTGACCGGAGTGGCTTGCAGGGCGCACTCCAACTCTGCCACTTTGCCGACGGCGCGCACGCGCTGGATACCGTCACCGGGATTCAGCACTGCCACGCCGGCGGAGTCATAGCCGCGATACTCAAGACGGCGCAAGCCTTCAAGCAGGATGGGGGTGATGTTGCGTTTGGCACAGGCGCCTACGATTCCGCACATGGTGTTGTCCTTGGCTGGCAAACAAAAGCGCAAGTGTATCACTGCGCCGCACGTGGTGGGCATTGGGAGGGAAGCGCTGCTCAACTCCGCAGGGCGTGTGGAGTGAATTAACGCGTCCCTGACGGTTTGAGGTGAGTTTGTAGTGGCCCAATGCTGGCTAGATAATGTTGGTTTGTGTCTGCATTTGTGAGTCTTTCTATTCCCGCTGGCGATGACTCCCGGGCTGTCTACACTCGGGTATGTGCGGCTTTACCTCTCGGTGGCTGAGCTGCGCTCTAACTTGCATGGAGAATAGCAATGGAATACCGGCAGACAATACCCTCATCGCGGCGTCTTTCTGGTGTGCTGTCCTTGGCGCTGTTATGCGCATTGGCGGCTCCTGCGGTCGCTCAGCAAACTGAAAAACCCAATATTCTGGTGCTGTGGGGAGATGATATTGGGCAATCCAATATTTCCGCTTATACCCACGGCTTGATGGGCTACCAGACGCCTAATATCGATAGCATCGCCGACCAGGGCATTATGTTTACCGACTACTACGGAGAGCAGTCCTGTACCGCGGGCCGCTCCTCCTTTATTACCGGGCAAAGCGTATTCCGCACCGGCCTGTCCAAGGTGGGCATGCCAGGCGCCAAGGAGGGGTTGAGCACGGAAGACCCGACCATTGCGGCGTTGCTCAAGGCCGAAGGCTATGCAACAGGGCAGTTTGGCAAGAACCACCTGGGGGACCTGGACGAACATCTGCCGACCAACAACGGCTTTGACGAGTTTTTCGGCAACCTCTACCACCTCAATGCCGAGGAAGAGCCTGAGCTTCCGGATTATCCGGGCGATATGGTCATGGAAGACGGCAAGACCTTTCGGGAGACCTTTGGCCCGCGTGGCGTGATCCACTCCACGGCCGACGGCAAGATCGAAGACACCGGCCCGCTGACCCGCAAGCGCATGGAAACCATCGACGACGAGTCGTCGGCGGCAGCGCTGGACTTTATTGATCGCAAGACCGAGGCCGGCGAGCCGTGGTTTGTGTGGTGGAATGCCACGCGTATGCACTTCCGCACCCACGTCAAGGATGAGCTGCGCGGTATTTCCGGGCAGAACGAGTATGCCGACGGTATGGTCGAGCATGACCGCCATGTGGGGTTGTTCCTGAAAAAACTGGATGACCTGGGCATTGCGGACAACACCTTGGTGTTCTACTCCACCGATAACGGCCCGCACATGAACTCCTGGCCGGATGCGGCGATGACGCCGTTCCGTGGTGAGAAGAACACCAACTGGGAAGGTGGCTGGCGGGTGCCGGCGATGGTGCGTTGGCCGGGTCATATTGAGGCTGGCGTGATCTCCAACGACATCATGCATCATATGGACTGGCTGCCGACCTTCCTGGCGATTGCGGGTAATGACGACATCAAGCAGGAGTTGCTGGACGGTGAAGCTGAAGCCATCGGTCGGCAGTACAAGGTGCATCTGGATGGCTACAACTTCCTGCCGTATCTGACCGGCGAGAGCGATGAAGCGCCGCGCCACGAG
>CEPQ01038120.1_pt1 | contig 14218 bp, 8 predicted proteins | sample 530411 | NCBI WGS metagenome assembly CEPQ01 (sample SAMEA2620039, study PRJEB7988) | marine metagenome | isolation source: saline water (ENVO:00002010), including
TGGTTCTTAAAACTCCACGCGCTTCTATCTTGCTAGGCATGTTAGGCTACCCTGACGCGACGCCACCGTCTAACTGAAGTAAGTTCATTTTCTGTAAAACCAGTCTCCACAGGAGCAACATTGCGTGTTGTCAAATCTTTCATACCAACCACATCGTCATGAAGGTTTTGCACTTCGCGAGACGCTGCCCTAAGAATAATGAGTTTTAATGCTGATGTGTTATCTGCGGCAGCATCCAAACCAGCCGTATAAACGATAACAATCTTGTCATTATCAAGAACCCTGAACATATCTACGCCGTATCTTCGCACAACGTAATCCTCACCTACCGTTTGAGTGGTAGCGGAAGATTCGGTCTGTCCCTGCACGGTCAACGAAGCCACAGAAACAACAGGCGACCGACGCGTGTATAAAACATATGGAGGCTTTGTTACATCGGTAACCGCACTACTCGTTCTGTCAAGGTTGTAATCATAAAAGAAACTATATTGAGACGAACCAGTATAATTTGCTTCGGCCACATGTGATTCTGTAAAAGACGCAGCAGAAACAGGACGACCAATGTAATGCTCCAAGTCAGCCTCTAACCCATCAACTATCATTTGGGCAGCGTCTTCTTGAACATTACTAAAAGTAATGTCCATATACTTTTTCAAATCAGCAGTAGTAACAAGAGCCATAAAGACCCACTACCTCCTTCGTAACGCTCGCCCCAGCCTGCCCGCTGCGCGTGACAAACCACGATTGATTCGATCGCGCCACCCCGGACGGCGTCGCCTCGGACCAGTCGCTTCTACATCTACGGATTCATCTGGTATCGGCATAGATCACTCCTAAGGCCACTGATAACAATCAAAATTAGTTTAGCCCATTGCATTGCTCCGCAAAGCCTAGTATGATCTCCTTCATGAACGAAACCAACGATTTTGATCGACTAATCAAAAATTTTACATCACAGGATGGCTCAGCGCCGCAACAGAGAAAGACTGGACTTGTGAAAACCTCTATCAGCACCTTGCTTGCAGCCGCAACAATCAGTTGCTTCGGTGGCCTAATAGTAATGTGCGCTAACCGCTTCGTGATCGATGCATATCCAAACCTTCACGGACTCGCCCCCGGAATCGGATATTTCAACGCATCCAGACTTTTCTTTTGCACAATGCTCGTCTACTTCATCTTTTCTGCCCTACAGGCAAACAAGGAAAAATAATTTCAAATCCTTGCGCTTTTAGAAAACGCTCACTATCATGTTGTCTTCGTAAGTAACTATTCACTAACTCTAAGGAAAAGAGGAATACCGTGAATGACATTACCAATGCCGAACAGGAAGCCCTAGCGAAGATTATGTCTTCCCGACAGGCGAACGCTTCGGAAAAAGAAGCCAAGGCTGTTGCCCGAAAGATTCGGCAGCGTCGCAAGATGACCGCCGCATACAAGGCTCACAAAACCTTGGAAGCCCTTTATCCAGAAGAGTATCAGAGGATCTACAACGCCGCCTTTGAAGCGTTGGGTTCCGACGAACGCTACGATGAAGAGAACCCCATGAAGAAAATCTTCATACCGATTCCCGGCGCAGACGACTTCACCCCAACTTCTGATTTGGCTTAACAAGTCGTCAAGACTGCGACGCTAGAAAGATGCGCCCCACGCGTCCCCGTCGCAGTTAAACGAGCAGAAGGGGGGGCTTCGGCCCTCCCTTTTCGCGTCCCCCCATAATCCCCATCATGGTGTATGGTCTTCCCATGGTAGGACGCTCCGAAAAACCTCATCTTCAGGGAATCGAATTCGCCGCCTACGAGCCGGGTCCATGCATTGTCTGCGGAAATTCGACCTTGACTTGCACACCCGAAGATCACACTATTGTATTTAAAGATGACATCGATACTGAAGATACTTTTTTTGTCGAAGAAGACATTATTGAAAAACGCTGGATCAGTTCTGAGCATCTAGCCAAAGTCCTGATTGTTTCTGCTGGAAGCCGAATCAGCATAGAAAAAGCACAAGAATTAGGACTGATTTAACCGTTTTAGTATTTCATAGTTGTGACATACTATAGAACCTTCTTCAAACACCTCACATTAAGCCAGAGGATCATATGCCGCTTACAAAAACTTTCCTAGACCGCTACTCTCAAAAGACGCCCCCATGGGGTTTTAACGGACTCGGATACATAGTTTATAAACGTACTTATGCTCGCATAACTGACGAAAATACTGGTGCCACCGAAGATTGGACACAGAGTTGCCAACGAGTCATCGACGGTGCTAACGAAATTGGTGCCGAACTTTCTGATGACGAATCCGAACGCATGTTCGACTACATGTTTAACCTCAAGGGAATGCCCGGTGGTCGAATGCTTTGGCAACTGGGAACACCCAACAACTTCCGTCTGGGCCTTGACAGTCTGTGCAACTGCTGGTTCGTGGACATCAAGGATCCATCCGACTTCGCATGGATGTTTGAACGACTCATGCTCGGTGGTGGAGTTGGTTTTTCCATCCTCCATCCACAGCGTTTGGGAGTTGTTCGGCAAGGCAACGTTGACAACCATGACGTATCAGATGCCGACTACATCGTTCCTGACAAGCGAGAAGGATGGGCGGAATGCTTGTTGCGCTCAATCAAAGCCTATCTTGGCTCCGAAAACGATCCGACAGAATTCTCCTATTCCACTCAACTCATTCGTCCAGCAGGCGCGCCAATCCGCACCTTCGGAGGCACCGCGTCTGGACCGGGAATCCTTGTCGAAGGAATAACAAAAATCTCTGCGGTTCTAAACGGCGCTGTTGGACGAAACCTATCCTCTACCGAAGTGCTGGACATCTGCAACATAATCGGATCAGTTGTTGTCGCAGGCAACGTGCGTCGCAGCGCAGAAATCGCTCTGGGCAGCCCATACGACATTGACTTCCTTAGCGCCAAGCGATGGGACTTGGGTGATATCCCACATCATCGGGCCATGTCCAATAACAGTGTTGTCACTTCCAATATCTCTGGTATTCCTGATGTCTTTTGGGAGGGTTACCACGGCAACGGAGAACCCTACGGACTATTCAATCTGGACGCTTCCAGAAAGTACGGGCGTCGCAACGAAATTCGTGAAGACAAATCAATCGAAGGAACCAATCCTTGTGCTGAAATCGGCCTCGCTAATCGTGAATCCTGCAACCTCGCAGAAATCATGCTGCCCAATATCCAAAGCCAAGAAGAACTAATCGACATTGCCAAACTTCTGTACAAAATTCAAAAAGCAGTAGCCGCCCTCCCGGCCCTTGACAGGGAATCAGACGAAATCACCAGTAAAAATATGAGGTTGGGTCTTGGGATAACCGGCATGACTCAAGCCATAGAAAAACTTGATTGGCTTTCCCCTGCCTACGAAGCACTTCGCGACTTTGACCGCCAATGGTCAACTTATAAAGAATGGCCAACCTCGGTTAGACTTACAACAATCAAGCCAAGCGGAACCCTTAGCCTTCTCGCAGGAGTAACACCCGGCATTCATCCCGGCTACAGCAGGCATCACATCCGCCGAGTTCGCATGGCAGCCTCCGATCCTCTCTTGGATTACTGCCAAGAACGCGGCTACCGCCTTGAATGGGTCCACAATGATTCCAGAACCAAGGTTGTTGAGTTCCCTTGCGAATTCCCTTCAGATACAACTGTCGCTGCTGATATGAGTGCAGTTGACCAACTTGAACTCCAATGCAAACTCCAAGAATTATGGGCTGACAATGCAGTATCCGTAACGGTTTACATCAAGTCCGGAGAATTGGAAAGCGTCCAAGAGTTCCTTGAAGAAAATTGGACAACTATGAAGTCAGTATCATTCCTACTTCATAACGAACACGGATTCGATCAAGCACCTCTTGAAGAAATCACAAAACAGCAATACGAAGAAATGCTCCTACAAATAAATAACAAGGAAGTTCTAGTAGGAGCAGGACTTAGCGAATTACTTGATGACGATTGCGCTACGGGAGCCTGTCCGATAAGATAGCATTTCCATATGGAAACACCAGACACTCTATCCATCGACAAAATGACCGCTGCTTTCCATGCCGCCATTGACAGCGGGGCATGGAAATGCGAAGACGGCATCTGCGGACACTGCTATAATTGCGGAGATGTCTTTTTAGCCAACCGCAATATCTTCTCTTTTCAGGAAGGAATCAACACCGCTCCGGTGTGCATGGAATGTCTAATACATCGTTCTCTTTGGAATACATACCTAGAAACCTCCGCGTAGAGGTTTACCGAAACCTGCACAAAGACTGCTACAGCGTGCGCGCCCTCAGCGGCACAAACAAAGGACGGGTAATAGGCCATGTCCGATCAATCACGCTACAGAACGTTTCTTTTGTAGTTCAGCCCGCTGGCAGGAAACGCGTTCTAAAAGAGCAACGTAAAAATGTTCACGCCTTCGTTCGCGGAACAACTACTGATACCTCCATTAAACACGGCTTATCAGTTAGATACGATCCATACCTTAACGACGCATTTATCGTCACCCGACCCGCATGGCCTAATCGGTACGACGAAATTATTCAGAACGCGCGTTTAGCCCATCTCTCATTTAAAGACGACGGACACTCTCATATCGAAATCTCTTACTAAAACGAGAAAGCCCCCCGGCGAACCGGGGGGCTTCTCTTACGTTTCAGTCAGTCGTTGCTACGACTCACTCCTTACGGTTTAGGAAGGAGCGGCGTCGAAGGTGACCTTCACGAACGACTCCGGACGCTTCACCGCAAGGGCGAGGCGCTGCTCGGCCAGAACGACAATTGCGTTCCGGACGAAGAAGTCGCTGTGCTGTTCAGAGACACGAATCGTGGCCTCTTCACGGTCGTACAACTGGGCACCCTGACCGAACGAACCGATAAGGGCGGTGCCCGAAGCGATTGCGGGGGTGTCCACGACAGGGATCCGCCAAACACGGGCCTCTGCACCCTGAACGATGGAGACAGCCATCAGGTACTGACCATTGCTGTCCTTGGTCAGTTCGATGTCTTCCCAGTCGTTCGGGTTGAGGATCACGCCCGACGGCTCGTAGTAGGCGAGGAACGACAGAGTCGCTGCACGCCGGATTGCATCAGCCTTGGTGTCCGCTACCGGCGTGGTAGCACCTGCTGACCATGAGTAGGTCTGAATACCAGTGGTGTTCAGAATACCCGTGAGGTCTTCACTGGTACCGGCACCTGAAAGGATCTGATGATCCTCATGGAGCCGAAGGCCGTAAAGGAGTTCGTTGTCGATGATCGACCGCAACTGCGGCTCATCGGCAAGAACGTTGCGGTGGGCTGCTTCCCAGTGAGCGATGGTCCGAACAGGAGCCTGCTCGCCCACGAACGTCATCGTCGTCTGCGGCTTTTGGCCGAAGGCTGTAGAAACACGCTCAGGAACGGTGCTGGCAGCGTTCGTGAAGCCGCTCATGCGGAAATACTCAATAACCGCAGAGTTGGTACGCCGGGTCGGGAAAAGATCCCGAACTCGGGTCCGACGGTGCTGCTGAGTTACGATTGGATCACGGGTAATCGTGCCAAACGAACCGGGCGTACCGGTCGGAAGCGCCGAATACATGTCCTTAACGCCATACTCGCCACCTTCGTAAAGGTTCTTGACGTTATAAGGACTGTCCATCGTGCCAGAACCACGGCTCATCATCGCCTTGAACTCGTCAGAGTCCACGAATGCTTCACCTAGGCTCTTCACACCAGTCGGGATGGTGACCTGAGCCAACACACCCGCCTGATCAGCGTTAGCAGCAGCAGCAAGAGATTCAACCGGAGCCTCTGTGCCCCAATCCGAAACCCGCTGCATGTCTTCCATGGAATCAATCAAAGACTTGATCTCTTTGATCTCACTCATGTTTTGATCGAAGGCAGCCTTACGCTCGGAATCGATGATAATTGCACCATCTTCCGTGCGGAAACTGTCCGCGATATCGTTATTGGCTGTCATCTTCTCACGCAGAGCGCCCTGAAGTTCTGTCAGCCGACTCTCGTCAAATGCCATAGTCGTAACTCCTGTTCGACATAGTTGAATGGTTTTGATTCGTGTCGGCTTAGGTAAGCACCATCTACCGATTTGAACAATTCTTAGTTTAGATTATAGTTATACACAATCGTTGCAACTGCTATAGGTAGTTGCTTAAGAATCCTTCCAAGTCTCAGGAAGTAAATCAGTTCGCTTCAACGCTCTAGCGCGTTTCTTAATATGTTTTTTAGCAGCAGGTTTATTTTTTGCTCTCCCGAAGGCTTGTATAGCATTTCGCAAATCACCAACATCACGAATCGGGTAAGAACCATCCGACATCGCTATCCCACGCTTGGCGTACTCACTACGCTTACCAGTTGTATAGAAACGTTTAGACGCAACTAAACCCCCACCGGGCAATGTCTCTACACCGCGGATACTTCTGCCCCCTAAAGGTTCCCAATTGCTCTGCCGAACATTCGACAAATCAATAATCCGCTTACGCCGCTTCATCGTGGGAACATCTATGACGAGACGAGTCTTGTTCGGAGAGTTGCGGGCGGCACTAAATTCTTCCATCGTTTCGCACGGCATCCATTGACCAATCCCGTGCTGATGTGCCCCCGAACAGCCCATGTTGAGAGCCGCTGCTTCGGCTTCTTCCCGTGTCGGAAAGATAAGTTTTTCGTCCGCAGCGTTAGCCTTCATTTCGCAGGAACGGCAACAAGACTTTTTTCCCTTGGCGTCGCGTGCTTCGCGATAAGCAGCAGAACCCTTCTTGATTAAAATCCTTAATAATTCATTTGATTCGCACAAGCCCCAACCGTCGCCTTTGCGATGTGCGCCGGTACACCCCAACATCTTTCCAACTTTGAGCGCCTGCTTCTTCGATGGAAGAACAGTATCTGCGATAGGATCTTTAGCCATAAAACTATGATAACATTCATCAAATCGTTGCGTAGAAACAACAACCAATGTAAAGTAGAGACATGATTAAAGTTACCATCGCCTTCAAGCCATCAGATCCCCCGCTGGAACACGGCAACAACTATGTTGCGACTCACACGGAAGATGGTCAATGGTCAACAGAACCAAACTATCCCGTGATGGAAAACATGGAACCACATTTATCCAAAGAAGACGATATCCTTTGGACTGGACCCCCCTCAAAGGGAGGTTCACCTTCCCTAGTCGGCAAGAACGAGAGACAAATCCTTGCCACTATCAATAAGTATTTCCCTCAATGGGATGATATCATCGATGATTTCACTGTCGAACATGACGGAGTAATTCGTCCACCACTTCCAAATATCATTAACTAAATACTAGCAAGCATCGCTAAAACGTGGCCGAGCCACGAACCACGGTTACCTGCTTCTGCTTCTGCTATAGCATCAGCCAAGGTATACTTTCCCGCATCCCAGCCGGGTCGGTCGGTCCCTAAAGCATTCGGCGTGCCACGATGGCCGCTAGGCAATTCGCCACCAAGTATGAGTTCTATACCGACAGGAGTTATTTCCCACCTAAGTCGCCCGCCACGGCTTGAATACCCTTTGCCCATATACGGCAGCGACAAATGATCAAGAACGCCCTTTTCGTTCGGCAACTCCTGTCCCATCAGTGTGGTCAAAGACTGTAATTTCCAAATCCCATCATCGGGATTATCGCCAAGACTTGGGTCGGCAGTTGTTAATCGCCGTGCAAACGCTTCGTCTATAAGCACAAGCAACGAGTGATACGACTGCATTCTATGGAAGGATTCATGACCCGCATCCGCAGGAGAAAAATTGTTATCCACCATACCTATATCAATTAATCCTCCGCCTGCCTGTTTGCCTGTTCGCGAAGTCCACCGGTCGGTCATGCCGGGTAGCGCAACATCGCGTCCCACTAGCGTCATGCCGTAACTATCGCTATACGCTGCCCGACCAGATGGATCAAGTTTTACAAGACTAACTTCACCGGCTTCATTGCTGACCATCACCCAATCATCTGGAAACAGTTTCATTGCCGTAAGCACTGATTGTTCATAAAGTTCTTGCTCTCTAGGCGAGAGCGAGAGCGTGGGCCTACCGATATGTTCATCCTGCCCCGGCGTTGCCGGTCTGTCCGGGTCCAACTCCCAATACACTACCGAACGGCCATCTTCCCCCACTGCCAAATTCACCGAATTATCAGTAATTACGCGTATTTCCTTTAACAAGGTTTGAATAATCATGCTGTCGTCGGTTCCAACATCAACATCAATTATTCCATCTTTTGCCAATTGCTTAATGGCCGGAGCATTGGCAAGCAATCCGTACTGTACTGCGTGTCCATATATGCCATTTATCTCTGAGCGTTGAGAGTCCAATAACGCAGCACCCAACTCGCCTCGTCCATTACCATCCGGACCAAAAATGGCATCAAGGGCTTCACGACCGAGTCTGGCATCTCTCCCACTTCTTCCTACCCGATGCGCTGCCTTAGTATGCCTTCTGAATGAATTCCGCATCTCATTGGGCAAATTCGCAACATTATGAACAAACGTGGCTTCGTCTATTTCGCCACTTCGCAACTGCTGAATCCATTCCTGTATTACTCTCTTCGACAAATCTTCGAAATTCAAGAGTTTATCTCTATTTACAATTTGTTCAGACAATCCCGCATCTTCAAGGTAACCGTCAACGAGCCTTCCCATAGCGCGCCTTACATTAGTTCTCCGCAACCTCGCCGCTCGGTTTTCGTTGGTGACGGCAAGGGTGGGCAGAAGTTTGTCCATCAACCTGTTTTGCTCCCGCCTAATTGCAGCCAGAGCCTCCCCAAGAATAGGTAACTCGCCGGGATACCGGGTATCATACAAGCCCCTCAATAATTCTTTAAACAGATCATCAGCCGAACCCTCAAACGTAACTTCCCTTCCGGCTTCGGCAATTTTCCGTTTAAGGAGTTCCCCAACTAGCACTTGGCCAAAAGCGTGAGTTAATACTTCCACCTCAGCCGCTGCTTCATGCACTTGCTTTTCAGTTACATTGGTTCCAATTGCTTTTTGGCGTTCACGGGCAACATCAAGATATCGCTTCGGAAGCCGATTAAAGTTACTAGTGAGATGAACATCACCGATGCCCAAAGCAGCATTATGAGCACGGATGTCATCCTCGCCAAGTTCACCAAATACATGCTCAAACAAATACTCCAGAGGCACACCATTCCTTACATCATCCGGACTATCGCCTTGTACATAATCCCCTGCTTGGTGGCCACTCAGCAAATTGTCCACCATCACTTCGTACATAGCCAACTTTGCTTCTGCGATCTCTAACTGCTTCGCCCGAATATTTCTCATTTCCGGAGACGCGTCCTCGGGGAGATCCGTAAGAGTCGCTACACCTTTCCTCCGGTAATCGGCAATCAAGTCTTCACGAACTTGCCTCAACCGTGTATCCATATAAGAATGAATTAAATATTGTTTCTCTTCCGGAGAATAGGAATCCCAATCCACTCTCATCTTCGCCTCGGCCTCAGCCTCCGCTGGGGTCTTACCCTCTAAAGGGTCAGGAAGACTTGCCTCTCCGTGACGGTCTTGAATGAGAGCGTTTTCGTCTGCAATTCGCTGTTGTCTAGCATCATCCCGCTCAGCATCCTCGGCCTCGCGGGCCTCACGTTCGGGATCGAAATGAAGCCCATCACCTATCATGCCTCGGCGGTGGCCTTCAGAGATTACGTTCAGAGCCTTTTGGTTATTCTCATAATGGGCACCACCCGGACCATCAGTTCCTTCTTCCCTCGCAGGAGTGGGATCCCACAAATCGGCTTCACCCAACAAGCGCAAAATCTCTTCATCTGACGCGTCTCTCAACATTTCACGATGAACGCCAATCGCGCTCCTGTGTCCCTCATCTTCCCTTCCTAACCGTTCTTCCCTTCTCAGGATCTGGGCTAAAATTTGCGCTTGTGACATCTCTACTGGATTTCTGAGATGTTCATATATCGTGTAATCAATATCGCCCAAAATATCTTCCAATGTGTCGTAAGGATCATTGACAGGATCTTCCGCCTCATCCGCATCTGTCCACTCTCCGTCCGGACCCGTGCCACCCTCATAACGGGGATGCGCCCTACGGCGAGTCAACTCCTCACTCAACGCCATAGCCCGCTCAACCTCTTCCGGAGTCAACGCCCTGTCCGTATAATTCTCATACAGATCATTCTCAATGTCAAAATGAGTCATGTCAGCAAACTGAGGATCAGAATCGCCAAATTTCTCACGCCACGCTGTAATCGCAGGATCCTCTTCCGTCTCTGCCGAAACTGGCTGTGGGCTGGGTATAGGCTCATCATCTTCATCTTCATCCCCCGTCAAGTCCTGCTCCATCTGAGCATACGGATCCAACGCCTCGCCACCCTCTTCTCTTTCGCCTAAGTCATCGTCATCCGATCCCCTGTCCGGCACGACAAAGCCTTCTTCGCCACCTTCGCCTTCTTCGTACTCTTCTTCGTCGGCCTCCAATTCGTCGATACGCCTATTAGTCCGTCTCCTTTTATTCCTGTTCTCCCGCTGCTTCCGACGCTTCAATTCCATATCAATAGCATATATACGATCCTCGTCAAAGTCAGGATCATCCAACAACTCATCTAATTCTTCTCGAAGGCTTTCCTCAGAACGCCCCCTCAGACTCCTACTACGTTCACCCCTATTGGAATCTTCACGCGTAGCCGCCACTTCCATACGACGTTCAACTTCATTTTCAAGATCAGTCAAACGCTCCCTGTCAATATCATCCATGATTTCCGAATCGCTAAGTTCGGCTATTTCATTAGCGAGATCGTCTTCAGAAAGATCGCTTGGAGGGTTGCCATCATGTTCATGGACACGAATCTGACGTTCATCTGCTTCTATCTGCGCTTCTCGGGCCGCTTCGGCTTCGGCTGCTGCTTCGGCTTCCCGTTCCTCCGCTTCACGAATGCGATCCTCTTCAGCATCCTCTTCAGCCTGTCGCTCGTCTAACGCCTCTTCTAAATCACGTTCATCCTGTTCCGTTTCCCGTTCACGCCTGTCCTGTTCGGCGCTCAGCAGATTCCAACGATCCTGAGCCTCTTCCTGTGCTTCTTCCGTATAGTCCTCGTCTTGCGTGATCTCAAACAGTTCCGACATCTCTTCACCGATGTCCTCATCCGACATATCCGTGGGATCATCCTGATCAAGCACCCGATCCTCGCGCTCAGCATCTCTAGCATCACTAGCATCACGCTCTTCTCGCTCACCTAACGCATCCTCCAAAGCGTTGTAACGATCCATTGCCGCTTCAGGCGAACCATAATGCTCTTCCAACTCGTCATCGTCGGCACCGTTAATGGCATTCATTTCTTCAGCCATTTCGTCAGCGCTCATATCCCGTGGATCTCGCTGCTCTTCGATTAGTTCAGTTCGACGGGCTTCTTCCGCCGTTTCCGCTTCTGCCGCTTCCTGATCCTCTTGTTCATTTCGGGCTTCTTGCCGCCTGTCATCCTCATTGTAAAGTCTGATCAACCACTCCATTGCGTCGTCGTCCAAATCTTCCTCAGAATTCAGTTCATTGATTTCAGTCTGAAGTTCCTCATCGGAAAGACTTTCCGGATCAGTCTCATACCATTCCAGCCGCTCCTCACGCTCCATGTCTTCAATATCCTGATCCTGTTCTGCTTCGGTCCCAAACCGCCTGTCGTACTCATCGCCCAAAGCGTCTAAACGCCTCTGCTCCGACCGTGACAAATCCTCAATGTCAATGTTTTCAAGTTCGTCTATCTGAGCATTAAGTTCTTCATCGCTCAAATCTTCAACAAGACCTCCCGGCACCCGACTTTCAGGAGCATCTCCTTCTGGAACATCTGCTTCAGGAGCATCTCCTTCTAGAACATCTGCTTCAGGAGTATGTGGTTCCCCTACCTGCCACATCCCAGTTCGATCACGCCCATCATTATCAATACGATGCTGCAACAACAGCGCTAACTCACGCTTCTCCCGGCTCTCCGGATCATTTCCTTCCGTCCGGCTTAAACGGTATGCCAAATTCCTAGCAAGTGCTAATTTTTGGTCATCCCAATCGTCTAGGTTATTCAGAAGCAACCGAGCGGCCTCGGAGCCGACACCCCTCTGGAAATTAGGATCTGTTACCGTCTCAGCGCCGTCACCCGCAGCGCCAGCCCTTTCCCTGCGGTTACGATCCAAAGTCCTATTAAGATCCAACATCTCCTGAATTTCCCGATGCCGACGACCCTTAGCACCCCGCCACTCACTTGCGGTCATGCCATCCTTGAACCACTGAAGCGAACGCTCTATCCCTTCTATAACCCCCGTGTCATCAGTAGCCAAAGCAGTTTGAATCGCAGCATCAATGGCGTCGTCGTGCCACGCCCAGTCGCCTGAAATCCAGTCTGTATTATCGTAAAACTGGTCACCCGGAAGATCCTCGTTAAGTTCACGCGCTTCAGAACGACGACGGTCCTCTTGCATCAACCGTTCTAGTTCAATATTGATTGCTGACTCTCTATCACGACCAATTGGATCCATAGCAACCAATTCGGTAATGCGCCTCCCTATTTCTTCATTAGACGAATTGGCCAGCGTGTCATCATCCCAAGGTGTAAACTCTTCCCGTTCCTCTGCTTCGTCGGGCGCATCCGCCTCTGGAGCATCCCTGCCTTCGACAAGACGACGACGCTGCTCCTGCAACGCCAAAGCAAACCGTTCAGCCCCATCATTATTCGGGAAATCTCTCCCCTCACCAGAACCGGTCAAAGCATCCCGTAATTCGGCAAGTTCTTGAGCCAACTCTTCATCATCTAACAGTTTCAGGCGCATATCCCTGTAATATTCAATGCTTTCAACTACCTCATCGGACAGATCTTCGTCTCTTCGTCCCTCTTCGTCCCTGATTTGACGCCGATCGCGCTCAAACTCCAACGCCTCCAACAGCGTTTGCTGCTCCGGTGTCAAATCATCCGTAGCCATGTCATCATTGATGTCTATAAGTTCGTCAATCCGAGCCTGTAACTCATCGTCGGTCATCTTGCGCCTCCCCGCCAAGGTGGCCTCGGGAGCATCAGCCTCTGGGGCATCCGCTTCAGGGACATCCCTGTCCTCTGGCGACGGTGTGACCTCCCTCTTCCTTTGCCACCCGCCTTCCCAATAACCCCCCCGACTCGGCCTCCCTCCAAGATCAACCCATCTTGCCGGACCCTCATACACCCATGTCTCGCCATTAACGTCAACCCGCTCTTCGCCAATACGCGGGCGTGGGCGACGGCCACCACCCGGCAAACGCGGCCACCGTGGCCCGCGGGGTCGCCGGTCAGGACTAGGAGGTTCGGGAAGCCGCCCCCCACCGGGCGGGCGACGACCACCGGGTCGCCTCTCCTCCGGATCAGGCAACTTTGGCCTCAAACCCTCCTTCTCAATAAACTGATCTATCCGGCCCTCACGCAACGCACGATTCCACCGCTTGCGATACTCAGGATCCTCATCCAGTTTCCTATGATGCTCTTCAATCGCAGAAGGCATCACACCCTTACCGCTTAATGCCTCCTCATCGAACTCCTTTTCCCTGTCACGGTCGGGAGCGTTACCGTTCTCGTCGCCAGCCGTCCGCCGGTTCCCCTCCATCCCAAGCGCCTTGCGAATAGCACTCTTGCTGCGTGCATTGTCACGGGGATTACGCTTTTCGTTTTGATTAATACCACTAAACGTCTCCATGAACGTGTCCCAAAATGAACGATACTCAGCGTTCATCGGCCCGTCACCGCGAGCCTTTTCTGCTTCAATCAGCCGCTCTTGACTCGCAGCGCTGGCAGCATTTTCTAAAGTTTCAATTAACTTGTCGAAACTGTCAGGAGCCGCACGCTCAGCGTCTTCCGCGCGTCTACCTTCAGCGCGAGATCGACGGCGATTGGCGCGACGCAACCGGCGACGAGCCAATAAACTACGCAATTTTGCCCGACCACCCTGCGCTTTATCTCCGGGCTTGTAATCAACATCATTACCGTCAGCATCAACAATTTTAGAATTAGAAGGAATAGCCCTAAGACCTGAAGTTAAAGCAGAACCTAATTTACTTACGAACCGGGTACCGGCAGGCCGTTCCCAAATGGTTCCCTCTTGAACTAAACCATCGCCATCAGCATCACGGGCATCGTTGTCATACGGAACTACTTTCGGAACGCGTTTGATTATGCTCCCTATCCCTTTTGCAAGAGGGACATGGTTCAGATCATATAAACGAGCGCG
>CEPQ01042471.1_pt1 | contig 14130 bp, 22 predicted proteins | sample 530411 | NCBI WGS metagenome assembly CEPQ01 (sample SAMEA2620039, study PRJEB7988) | marine metagenome | isolation source: saline water (ENVO:00002010), including
CTAACCTCCTTATGGAAAGTTGTTAGAAATGACTGATAAGCTACAGAGTGATTTTCTTCACTAAGAGTAATGTCGCCAAACTGACCTTTGAATACGGCAAGCATTTCAGCAGCAGTATCAGGCATCGAGGACGGATCGCTTGCATAATCCATCGCTAGTGATCGACCCATCAATTCCGAACGATTAATAAGAGCTTGCTTGATAAAAAGGTCTTTGTGCAGTTGCACGACATCAGGAGAAATAGAACCTATTGCTACCCTCTGGTCAATGCGTGCAAGGCCTTCTTGTAGAGCAGTAGTTATATTAATGGATTCTTTGTTGCTAATTTCGCTTTGCAATACCTTGTTTTGTAATACTAGGGCGCTATCGGTTTGAGTGAACCGTTGATTTTCAATCTTTGCATAGGCCGTTGAAGCTGACTTTCTAGCATTAACCCCTAGTTGGGCAAGGAAGGCTTGGGACTTGTGATCCCCTCCGATACGTTCCGCAGTTGCTTTCTCTAGTTCTGAAACTTGATTAGTATATTGAGAGTATAGTTTTTCACGACCACTTAAATCACGGGTACTAGCCATGTCTTTTTCAAACTGATTAGTAAGAGCATTCCACTCCGATCCAATTTTTACCTTATCATGTTGCTTTTTCACCTGATCTATGTAGATGGCAGCCTGACCCACCTTATCCACCATATTACCAAGCTCTTGACTCATAAGCTGACCGGACTTGGCTAGAGTCTGTCCGATACCATAATTCATGTAGTCAATCTTCTGTACCGGAACATTGGCACTAGTTTGGCTAGTAGTAGGCAATAAGACGGGATTGCTTACGGGCACTCGTTCGGTAACTTGTAATGGTGATCCTATTTTAGCCATAGTTTATTAGCCCTCACCCCGGTAGTGGCCCGAAAGGTTGCCTTGGTGTTTGTCCAAATATTGATTGGTTTTGTGCTGCCGATGTAAAACCAGAAAAAGAAGGCCCAAAATCAGATATTAATGAGGCTTCTGGAGTTACAGGTGGAGTTACAGGTGGGGTGTTAAAACCTCCTAAACTAGCATAAGTTCGAAGCCCTCCAGAAATCCCCCCTGCGATACCACTTATAAGTGCTGAATTTGCTTGCTGTTGGGCAGCGTATGCTTGAGTTTGCCCTGCATAATAGTTCATACTTCCTTCGTTAATTATGTTGGCTCTACGGATATCTGAGGTGTATTGTTCCATAAAGGCTTGTTGCATTAAGTTATTGAAGTCTACCTTGCCCTTATACAGCGTCATATTAGCATTCTGGCGTACTTGGGAGGCAGCCTGAATCCCACGCTGTTGTATATTAGCAAGGTTTAGGGAGGCTGCATTCGCATCAGCGATTGCCACGGTAGTTGGGCTACCTGCCATTGTTACCCCGGCTGTACCCCACCTAGCCCTCTTCTCGGAGGTAAAAATATCATATTGGCGAGAAGCGATAAAGATATCGAAATCATTCTGTAATTCAATCTCCTCGGCCTGACGATCTATAATGAACGCATTATAGACTGCCTGTTCAGCAATCTGCTCCGCATTCGCCTCTACAATGGATCGTACGGCAAGGCCACGGCTTGCCTCCATCTGGGCATTAATTTCAGATATCTGCCTGTTGTATAAAGCGGTAGCCTGTGCAGACCGTGAGGATGCCTGACCTGACTTATACCCACCAACTCCCTGTAATACGGAAGACCCGGCTGATATCGCTGCTGCTGTGGTTGCCTCCATGCCTTACTCCCAGATAGCGTACATACAGTTATCAATGGCACCGCCACAATAGTTGTGCATGGTACCCTCGTATTTAAATCCTAGTCTCTTTACAAACTCATGTAGCATGGTGTAGTCGGCTATGACCTGTGCCTGTACTCGCTTCAATTTATACGTGTTACGGAAATAGTTCAAGAAAAACTTCATAATCTTATAGTAGGTAAATTTCTGATTTGGAATCTGTGGAGAGCCTACCGCCCAAACCTCTCCTACGTGTTCCCATAATAAGTTCATTCCTCCAATAACTATGATCTTATCGTTGTAATACGCAGTATAAGCCTCTACAGCCTCCTTTTTGATGGCCCTAGCCCATTGGGTGTCCGACAGCTTAATCGCCTCTTTTATCCCTACCTCATGCGGTCTAACCAGTAAGTGTTCAAAATGCTCAACCTCGTAAGGAATAATTGTAATCTCACCACATTGACGAAGTGGAGATTCAGTCATTAACATTCAACTCACCAGACATTGAGATTAATGTCATACCTAGCGGTTGTTCTTGTTTCACCGTAATGGTTGCGTCAACCTCTTTCCAGCCAAGGCTGGTTATATCGAACTGCCCCGTAAATTTAGGCGGGGCTGAGTCCATAGCATCTCCCCCAGTTCTAAAGACTAACTGGTTATCGTTCACCGATATCCCAAGTGTTTGATACAGATTCAGGATAATACGGTTCCAAGACTTCTTTTTACCGAATGACGACCCATCTCTCTGGGGTACTTCGGGTTGAAGCGTTGTCAGTTCTGTTGGGTAATGTAGCCCTATATAAGCCGTGCTTACGGCTGCGGACGTTGTAACCGTACCGCTGGATACGATAGCCCGTGAGAAGACTGCGTCATCTCCAACGATTTGAACGCATTGTCCCTCCAAGTGATCTAGGCCACTAAGTGAGCTAACAGCAGACCCAGAGTACGTTAATCCTGAATCTACAAAAATAGCTGGATCTAAATACTCTACATACCGTACGGTATTACCGTCTACGGTACGCTTGATACTGGCCCATAGCTCATCCGATTTACCATCGGCAGATGGGATAACAGCCACACTTTCAACTACAGCCTGTCCTTGGTTGGTGACGGTTAACCGTGTGCTATCGGAACTGGTAATCGAAAGTAAGTTCAACCCAGCAGCCTGATCTGTTACGGTCACTACATTAGCTGCGGGATTCGGGGCAGTTAAATTGGTCAAAGCATTGATTCCCAAAACACCACCAGTACCAATCGCTATATTGTCAGCAACACCATTGTTAGACCCATCTCCTAAAGAAAATTCGTTTGGGCTTGCCGGGGGGTCATCAGCGGTAGCCGTCATTATCTCTGTCGTACCATCTGAGAGAGTAATGGTAATCGTGGAACCTGCTGCAATATTAGCTGCGTCAGTCACCGTAATCGTGGCTTCACCGAAATAGCCCCCTATGGGGTGCTGGTGCCAAGCTACTACCTGTTGATCTCTCTGGTAAGTCAGGCCGATTAAGGTGCCATCGTCACGCACCGCCCAGATAATTGAATCAGGCTCCTGCTGGTAAGCCATGTGCGTTATGCCATCGCCTGTAATATCCTCGGCTAAAATCGTTAAATCTGGGGCCACATAACCCTCGACGTTTAGATCGAAGATCATCTGGCGTATCTTTTTAGTGGCTCGTTGGTTGAATAGAACGGCACGCCCCGAAGTGACGGGGGTTACGGTACTGGAACCGTACTTGGTTTCTTGAACGACACGGACATTAGAGGGGGTAACTGGGTTGCCGTTGCCGTGTAACTTGAACTCACCTCCAACGGTTCCTACTAGAAGAACATCAGAAGCCTTCATCCAGCGGATAACATTCACATCATCTGTAGCTAAAGTAAATTCTACGGATTCATCATCTAAACCCGTGCCCTGATCCATGTTTAAGAAGTCGCCTGACTTACTCGCCCACATCGTTTGAGGGTTGTTGTCCGTACCCGCCCAATACAACCGTTCCTCAAAAAAGGTCACACATCGGGGATAGTCCCCTGCACCCCCTGCAAAGTTAGAAGGAGCAGAGGAAAAAGTGAGGGTGCTAAGAGTCCAAGATGTATGGCTTGATCTCGTTAGCTTGCGGGGTGCGTGGCTAGAGTGAGCTATGTAGAGAGTATCGGCTGATTGGGCAAAGTACAGATCAAAAAGCTGGGCTTCTGTAAAAGGCGTTGTAACCTGTACGGGAGAACCACCAGATTCTATCTGACCATTATCCTTGTAAAAGCGCACATAAAGGTCGCCAAATTCCAGAATGTATGCTTGCGTAACGCTAAACTCAAATCTTACTAATCTTACTTTCTTGGAATTTGTTTGTACTCCTGCAACATAATGAAACCCTCCTCGACGCACTACACCGCCATGAGGAAGGCTGTAAGCATTCTTCTGTAACTTCAAACCATTATTATACTTATTGATATCTACACGCCCATGCAAGCGTGGAGATAACTGACCAGCGGTAAAATTGGTTTGGATAGGCCATGTTTTAGCCATTTAGCGTAGCCTAACATCAGTCAACGTATCAGATACAATAACTTCCGGGGTGCCTTCTTGGGAATCAATCGTCCGTGCTTCCCTGATAATCGCTTCATACATGGTACCCATGTGGTTCATTACTACATGAGAACGTGTAATCGGGAACGATAATTTCCAAGCCATGCGGAACACAAGCGCTTGATACAGCAGGGCATCAAATTGGCTTGCATCGGTCAATCTCTTAATATAAGTGATATCAACCGCTGACTCCTCGGTTAGTAGCTCCCTGCCCTGTACCTCGTAATCGAGCTTGATATCCCCGGTAACAGTTCGCACATCTAGGACACGCAGACAATATGGATCAGTTGGGAGTGTGAACTTATACTCCCAAGCAATAATTGGAGTCCCTATTAAAGAAGCCAGATTAGCAGTTGTAATAGCACAATTCCAACGATGGCCTCTCAACACCGCATCCCGTTCACTGTCGTAGAAACGGTTGACTAAAACAGCATTGGAATCATTGTCCGTGAAACTCGTAATCGTATTTGCCCCCAACACAAGCAGGGCTTCATTTGCCAGATCAACTTTAGATGCCATTTATTTTTTGTGTTTAGGTTTCTTATTCTTAACTTTCTGCCCCGTTTTCCTTGCCATCTTCATAGCTGCACGCTTGCCTTTTTTCGAGTAGCTAAAATGCTTGGTGCCTACGGTTGGCATAACATACTCCTAGTAAAGTAAGGCGGTGACTCCCGTAGCCCAAGAGCCACCCCCAAACTATTCAATCCTAGTTAGGATCAGCGTACATGATATGAAAATCAAACGTATCTCCTGAAACAGCCTCACCTGCTGGCATAGAGAATGTAAGAATCATCTCACCCGTTGTCACATAACCAGTATCATGCGTTGTGCTTTCGTGGAAATGTGTAACAGTACGTGCAGAAGCAGCGTCAATCACGGTACAAAACGCATTGACATCAACTGCTACTGCTGCACCCGTACTTTGGGTTGTATGCGCTGCATAACCAACATCTACCGTAGACGATGCCTCTAAATCACTAATAATGACAAAGGACTGCGGTAAAATGCGTACACCTGCTGGAATCACCATCACATGCACAACATCTGAAGTAGTAACAGCACCAGTATATTGTGCATACCGATAAGTTACCCCACTCCAAGAAGTAGGTGCATTTTTGGCTCCTGTGCCTGCCGAAGCGGTGGTGTATTCTGTGCTTTTTAAAGTAGCCATATCACACCTCCGTTAAGAATCAGTACAGGCAATCTCTACAACCTTTTCGTCTTCGATGCGAACCGCACCTAGACACATCTGGGCATAGACCTGTGTACTATAGTTTTTATCTGGACGCTCAGTAATTTCTGTCTTAACATCCATTCCCATGCTCAGACCGATTCCTTCAGGAATCCATGCTAAGCATAGCGTATCACTACTTGAATCTGTAGCTAAGCGCTCGGAGCGATGGAATTTGAAACCTGCAAAGGTATCAATTTCACCAGCTACAAGAGCTTTCACCGTATTGTAATCTGAACTTTGGATCTCGGAATCATTTAACAGATCATAGAACTGATTGCTCTTCATAACAATATGGCGTGGTAAATCAGGATCAACATCAGAAGCATCCAAAATTTGCTTAGCTTGGAGTAGCTTTGTGATGTTCATATCCGTTGTGGCTGATACAGCAATCTTTTGAGCAGAGGGTAAAGCTACATTAGATGATGCGTCATCCTCATCAATACTAACGGCATTACCAGACATGGCAGCGATGATTATATCATCCATCTTACGCCCCATTGCCCATACCCCCGCTTTCATATAGTCGGAAGCAGGATCAGCTAACATTCGGACTTTATCGGCTTTGTCGATTAAGTCAGCCCAATTGTAGTCATCCATACTCACACGCCTACGTGAGTGGGGTGTAGAGATTAATGGAGTATCGGAATGTCGGCTCGTAATTTTTTGAGCCGATGTGCTACCGATTCTGTCAAAATGGTCGTACTTGCCTGATACATCCGTATTAACACGTACATAATCACGCAAACGTGACCCCTTTTGCTGTACCAAGTGCAAAAAAGTATCCCTAAACTTCTGGGCAAACGCTTTATTGACTTCGGTACTCATAATACACCTCTTATAAAAAGAGATTAAAAGGAAGAGTTATCTACACCATGTAGGCTCTTATTTGCGTGAAGCCTTAGTTATCCCCTTTGGGGGCTAAACCCTTCACAAAAGGCTTCTTAACGACCATGACGATCCTAGAAGCACCGGGGCATTGTGAGTAGAACTGGTTGGATGATGCTTGTCCTTCATAGTAAACACAATACCCATATTGTTCCGGTGTGGCCTTGCCGTTTACAGAGCGCTCTTTCACCACAAAGTTTTCACAATCGGAACAAATAATATCTTGATCTGTCACTCTTCTTCATCTCCATACATGGAATCATATAGACGATCCCTGTACGCTATAGCTTCAGCGTGTTTGGCGTGCTTTGCATCAAAGAGAGCTTCGTGATACTTATGTTGCTTATCCTTCATCAACGCATCGACTTCTATCTTAGCGGAATCAGCGTCTACCCCAGAGGTATCTTTGCCCATACCAGCCATCTCTGGATCGCTGAACCCTATTCCTATTTTATGTAGAAATCGTATAAAAGCAACATTATTGGAAACTCCAGACTTCTCCACAAATTCCTTCAAATCAGTATCAGCAAATTTATTGAATGCCCTTCTGGATAAGGCCAAGTTATTCCTGTATTGCCCCGTACCCCATTCTTTCTTGAGTACAGACTCGGCATCTACACGGGCTTGGGCTTTAGATGTCTCAACATCAACCATCGCACCCTCAATCATAGACGAATAAAAATCAATTGCCCCCTGTGCCTGAGTATTGGTTAACCCCTGCTGAAACGCTTTCTCCTTGAAATCTTTAATTTTCTGCTGATCCTCTATGGTCTGAGAATATTTCTCATCAATCTGAATGTCATACTTATCTGGGGCTTCAGGGCGACCTAGCTTGTTATAGAACTCGCCTCGCTCTTCATCTGTAGACTCCTCACCGGGGATTTTAGCCCGTGATCCCAGCATCTCTTGTAACTTGAGATAAGCACCGCCCAAGGCTCCTACATCTTCAAACTTCTTTAGCGTTTCGTTGTCTCGTAAATCTTCAGGTAAATGCTGCCCTCTCCATGAATCATCCTGCACTTCTGCTTCTTCTGTGCCTATGAGGTTCTCGCTTTGAACGGCCTCGTCAGTCATAACAACTCCTTTAGTTGGTTACAGGCAATTTTAGCCTTATCAAAATATTCTTGCTTTGTCATGGTCTTACTGTGTACCTCGTCATACATTTTCTTGGAATCACATACAAATGGTCGATTATTATAAATAGCGCAGAGATTGTCTTTTGTGAGATCAGGACAACCAATGACCTTGCAACACGCTCCACATTTTTCACAATCAAAATTCCAATCACTCACTATAGTTTTTCGCTTTTTGTTTGACTTCTTTATATGCGTTGATTTGGAACTTCAACCCAAGTACCAAGCCACGCCCGCCCTCATGGTAGTATGTAGTATAAGGATCATTGGGTACGGCTGATATCTGGTTGGAATACATATCGTCTAAAAAATTCAGTACCTTTTCTCCGTATACACCGGAGAATGTTTTAACAATGGCCTCCCTAATCTCCTCTAATTCATTGGACGGGGAACGCATCTGCACCTCCTAACGCTTTAACCATTGGTGCTGCCTTACCAGCACCTTCTGCGACCTGTGATGCTTGGGCAAGTTGCTCTTGCATCATCATCTTCTCTTGTCTCTGCGCCCTTAAAGCAGCCACTTCCTTCTCAGAACGCATAACTTCAGTCGGAACAGCCATTCTTTCACCGATAATTTCCAGAGCCTTATCCATATCAACATTATCAAGAATCTCAGGCGATACCGTTGCCATGTTTGAAGCGACTCCCAACCACCTTTGAATGGATGTGACATCCTGTATCTTCTGATTTTTAGCAAGCTGCCCAATGTACGCAATTTCGATTTCATCCAAACCCTCTAATTCAGGTGGTGTGGGTGGTAACACGCCAGCCCGATACATGATCCCAAAGCTACGCAGGATCAACGGGGTAAGAACCTCGCTCTCAAACCGGGCAACCGTGGGGCCAAGGAGTTTCTGGATTTGTTCTCGTACCGTCGCCACTTCTTCAGCGGTCATGTTGAGCTTCTCTGGTAGAACCAACTGATCCGCTAGGAATATGCCCCGAATAGATTTTTTCAGTTCATTGGCCTTGAGCGACGATAAGTCGAAACGGCCTTCAAATCTCAGGAATTTAAATCTTTCGGGTTCTCTGGAATAGTTTATAGCTGAAGGGGTCATCCTAAAGGTACCAATAATCCCTTGATCCGGGGCTATTAACGGGGGATGTACGGCAGTAGCAAGCCCCTTCAACTCTAATTCCCTTATCTTGTTGATCGTCTTGATATCTGGCATCGCAATATCCGCTGGGCTTCTGCCCCAGAGTTCCCCTGATGCCTTCTCAAATCTCCCTATAACGTAAGGTAGCTCATTGAATCCACTCTCTCTTAGTATCGTCTTGGAGTCATAGTGAATATCAACGGCAGCAAACTTCTTCTGTAGAACGTCCTGCGTCCCAGCCTTGTAATCTTCTCTCGGCATAACCACACGCACAAACGTAAACTGCTCATCCGGTGCTTCTTTAACAGCTTTCTTGATCTTGTCGGGTAGTTTCCTGCCCCCGAACATCTGTTTGGCTTGGCGTGCGGAGAACACATATTCCCAAAATACCGTATCTGGTTTACCACGCTTGTCCTCTGCGAATACAAACTGCCCCGTAGGAATTGAAGTGAATACTAGCCCACCAAATTCCGTGGGTTCTACCATGTCCTCTTCCAAGAGGATATTAATGGTTCCAAAAGATGTGAAGTCTAGGAAGGATTCGCCTATGACGGTGTAGAAATTGCTTTCGTGCATGGCGAAAAACATCTTCTGCGATACTTCGTGAAACCATTTCCTCACTTCCGGGGCTTTATTCAAGGGCGATAAAGCGTGGCCTGACGGAATAGACAACCCGAACCAAACCACCTGCTGTGGTGTCAGCGCATTCTGCATGGACATCGCCATGATTCGGCTGGCTTCTGGAGCCGTAGAATCAAACTGCTTATTGGTGAATCGCTCTGCGCTAATATGGGATGAGCTATCGACTTGTTGTTTGCGTGGTCTTATATAATCTCTGACATCCCTGAAGAAGGGTTCCCATAACATACGATCTCCCTTCAACTTGTCGTAGCGTTTCAATAACGCATTGGCTACAGACATATTATGCTCCTAGTAATGTTTTCTTCTCAATATCCGCAGCGCCAAGCAACCCACCAGCAACCGGGCCAGCTTTTTTCGTCGTACCCAATCGGATACGTCCCTTCTGTGTAGAGGGAACTAGCGGACGATTCTGAAAATACTTCGTTGGGGAGTCTCTTAATATTTCTGCGGTAATTGACTTATCCGTCTTATAGCCAGCCAAGGCATCTGTAGGTATCTTGCCGGGGGAAACCGCTTTAAAATATTGTCCCGTCGCACCTCTCTGCGAAATACTTTCTGGGTTGTCGTACATGAAATCAATATAATTCGATACCCCCTGCACTCGTAATTCCTCGGCTCTTTCGTCAACTAATCTCTGCTGCTCTGCTTGCTGTTGGCGTTGTATGGCTGCGTAATCCGGTTGTGGGGGCGCACTACGTCCACCACCAAAGATCCTTGCTATTGATTTAAACTTACCCATAGTATCTACTCCATCTTTAGAGAAAGTACGGGGCCATGCTCGACCAATCCAGACTTCTTCATTAAATTAATAAATAACCGCTGTTCCTTGTCAGCCAATTCCGCAGTAGCTGTAACGAACAGATGCGAACAATCTCTTTCCTTGGCCCACTTCAGTGAATGTGATATTAATTCTCTACTAGCATCCGTTCTTCTTCCAGATGAAAATATCCAAAACTTCCCTATATAGCAAAAGGGTCTGTCGTGGAACTCTAAACTTTCCGCAATCATTACACATCCGGTAATCTCCCCACCTTCTTCGGAAACCAGAACATCACACTCCTTATGATTAATATAGTCATAGAGGTATTTGAAGGCGTTCTTTTCGCTGTATGTAAGCCCATAACCACTCTCAGTATTACCGCCCTTAAACTTATCAACCAATGCGCAAGTATCTTCAGTCTCAGCTAACCTGACAACACTATGCTTTAAACTCCTCACGATGCCAATAAGCCCTTATTCGCTTTAGTGCCTACCGTCTTTTTCTTATAGTATAAGCTGGGTTGGTCTAGCTCGTCCACAGCGCCAAGCCCTAGTCCACCCCCCTCATTCAAAATCGTAGTTTCACGGGTATCCGTTTGCGCTAACCGTGTCATTTTCTTACGCTTTTCAGCATCTTCTTGCGCCCGTGTCACTACTTCAGGTTCAGGAAGTTCTGTCTTTGGCGGTAGATAATTGGCTGCCGGGGTCGCTGGCATCATTACTGGTGCCGGGGGTGTTGGTACTGATCCTTTTCCACCCATGATGCTATCTCCTATTTAAATACGTCGTATGTTGCTACTGCAACATCCTGTAGCTGTTTGATTGCAAGGTATCCCGCCTCAAATCCCAAAGAACAAGTTGATAGCGCATCAAAGCCATGTGAAGCCCAATTATGCAGGGGGCGGTTCTTATAGCAACCGTTCTTGTCATCCCATTCTTTACGGTAATTCTTCAAACAAGTCAACCCCCTAGCGCATTTATTTTCATCGAAGTAGAACTGGGGAAACAGGTTTCTAACACTCTCAATTTTATCCATTACATCGTTGGGGCGTGGCACCGTTTCAAAGATCAATCCCTGCTCCCTCGCAAACTCCTTACGGGTCTTGCCTATCGTGAAGTCACGCACCTCGATATCGTGGGGCGCTAGGTTCTTACCATAGCGATAATCCTTTGTTTTTAGCACGTTCACATAATGCGACAAACCTTCATCTGCGTTCTCGTAGTAGTCGATGAACCGCACGCAATCCTGATGTACCTGAAAAAACCAGATACAAGTAGTATCATTAATCCCCAAATCCCAACTCGTATGTACTGGAAGGCTGCGGATATACGGGATTGTGCTGATACGTTGTTCAAGATAAGCAGTCTGGAGATGACGTGAGAGATAGGCTCCTTCTATGCTTTGTTCAAACGCTTCTTTTGCCGTGGTGGGGTACTCTCGCTTAACGTCCTCACCCAGTTCGGCAACCTTCTTAGCATACCATGCTTTCTGTGTTTCCGAGAACTTACGGGACAACTCCTTACTTTGTTTCTCAAAGTAATTCTCTACATCAGGGGGTACTCTTGCGGAGGTATCCAGCGTATAAGCCTTCTCCCTATACCAAGGGAAGAAGAAAAACTTGTAGTCCATCGTGGTGAGGGTGCGTTTGGACAGGGTATCCAGTTCCGCATCACGACACTTGGTAAAAAAATCACCCTCATTCCCCATAGCCGTGGATTCTATGGCAAGCAGGGCATCTCTGGGTAAAGTCTCGATACTCCCTGTGCGCACTTCCCTCGCTTTCTCCGGTTCCTTGGCGCAAATCTTGCCGTACTCCGTAATCAGTAACTGGGAGAGTGTACCCGACCTCATCGAAGTGGAAACCCTGAAAGCAGAACCATTACTGAAAATCAATCGCTTGCCTTGTTCACTTTCCAGCCTGATCGTACTGTAAATCAAGTCACGTAGGGCAGGAATATCCCTTGCCACGCTATCCCACACGTCCTTAACCTTGGTGCGGAAGATTTCCTCTGCGTTCTCACGGGTATCCGCTATAATTCCCGCTTCCCTATTAGGATTAAACAGGCAATCATCCAGAAACAGGATGGAATAAAACGTAGTGACCCCCAACTGACGTGCCTTTAAAACAATGGCACGGTTCCACATCCCGTCATACAGTTCTTTCTGCGCCCAATTCAAACGAAACGGGATGAGTGAACTGCCTTCCTTGGGTCTAATATGGTAAAGATTGTTTAATCGCCATGTACGGCTCTTAATTAGACGTACTAGGCTCTGTTGTTTCTTTTTCGCCACTATTTGCCTTTGAATTGTAGTCAAATCCAGTTTTGCGTTCTTGTATTTGCAGCATCGCTTCAGCAATTGGGTTCATGGCATTCGCCATGCTGTGACTTTCCATCTGTATCTGCTTCATCTCTGGGTAAACAAGTCGCATAATCTTCAAAACAATATCAGACTTAACTTTCGGGGGCGTGTCGATGTCACGATATAGCTCGACAGCCTCTCTTAGTGGTTCAAAATTCAACTTATTCAGGACTTCACCGACCAATCGGTTCTTATTAATCAGATTCTTTGGTCTGCCGGGGCCAGCCATCCCCCCTTTTACAAACATCGGTAGTTTAGTCTCTTCTGCCATCCCACATCTCCCAATCATTTGGCGGTTTACGGTACAACATCGGCTTTGCAGGGATCACATATCTCATATTGGTAGAAAATAAATACACTTCCTTGTCATGGTAGGAGTATTCCTCACACCCATTGACCGGATATTGCGCCAGTATAGGGTACGAATACCATACCAACCCATCTTCTTCCTCAAAGAGTACAACAATCCCTAGAGAAAAGTGTAGCTGCCACTCCTTCATTGTATCAAAGTGGGGTTTCGGTTCAGGCGGTTGTGCAAGAACCGGAGAAGCCAGTAATAGAAGAACTGGCAGCCATTGGTACCACTTTACTTTCTGTCCATGCCCATTTTCCATGTCGCTGCGCCACCGATCCCCATCATACCCCATGCTTCCGGTGAGAACTGGTGGTATCCAAGCATCTGGCACACAACCATTCCCATCCCGACGACCATCAGAAGGTATGTCTTGCGTCCGGGCATTATTTTGTCGATGAATCCAATTAACATTTCCATTACCGTTCTCCTATGATTAATCATCGTTACATTCAGATAATCGTTTTACCATATCGTTCTCAAAATGCAAGCGTTCAGATACCCATTCTTCGGAAACCGAGTATCGCCCATTATCCAGAGCAATCATCTCACCGCTTTCCAGAAGAACTACCCTTCCTGCGCAACTTGTTAAAAATACTAGAGAGAGACACCACATCACGATCAGCCAACGCATTATCAATATCTTCCTCATTGCTCTTCCATTGGCGTGCGTGCTTTGTTTTGAAAACACGCTTGAGCGTATCCCTAGCCAATCCAAAGATGGCTGCGATTGCGTTCCACATAGGTTCGGCTCCAATTTATAAGGGCAACTACTCTTCTTGGGTGTCCCTGTCTTTCTTAGCAAGGTAAACCATGTAGTCAGGTTCATTGTCCTTCTCCTTGAACGTATTCTTCATCACCAATAGCTTAACACCGTAGGTAAAGGTACCACTAAAATACGTATTATCATTCTTGTCCTTGTTCTCCCATAGTCCACCGATCTTCAGTAAGTCGCTCATGTCTTTTTTAAATCCTTAATTTGAGGTTGGAGTTCATTGCTTCCTGCTTCGATGTGCCACGAATGCCCAAGGTCGTTAAACTCAGGCAAGTTCTTCTCATTCCACTTCAGCATCATTAAATTTGCGGTTGCATGACCAATATGATCTTCCCTGTGATTGCCTTCCCTTAAGAAAAGCATGATATGACGTATGGCGTGATTGATGAGTACCGAGGTTTTCAATCCCTTTTTCCAATTGTTGTCTCCGTGGTGGATTGACCCTTCGTGCATCGCCCTAGCTACCGCTTCCACTCCTTCTGGCGGTACCAAATCATACCTTTCCCCTTGAATATCAGCGCTTCTGCTCGCCCCTGTCTCGTATGTAGTTTTTTTAGACACTATACCCCC
>CEPQ01001570.1_pt1 | contig 13967 bp, 13 predicted proteins | sample 530411 | NCBI WGS metagenome assembly CEPQ01 (sample SAMEA2620039, study PRJEB7988) | marine metagenome | isolation source: saline water (ENVO:00002010), including
ATGTAGGGCTCGCCGCTGCGGCGGCGTTGCCCTTCATGTGCCTGTTCGGCGTAGTAATAGGCACGACATACCTGTTTGATCTGGCTGTGGCTCAGATATTGGGTCAGTCGTTCCGATAACGCATCAATCGTAGGCACTGTATTCTCTGCAGGGAAGGCGGATCAGAATTCCTGATGACGCGCCTGTGCTTCAAATTCGGCGTTGGCGCGAGCAGCTTCTTCCTGAGCGGCCATAGACGCTGGTGTTACCAGGTCGTCAGCAATTTCACGCAGAGCCAGAACAGTTGGCTTGTCGTTCTCTTCTGCAAGCATTGGCTCAGCGCCATCAACTTGCATCTGACGGGCGCGCTTGGCAGCCAGCATCACAAGTTCAAAACGGTTATCGACGTTAGTCAGGCAATCTTCAACAGTTACGCGAGCCATGGTGTTTCCTGTTTGGAATCAAATTCAGTGGAACCTTGTATTGTATTCGATTCCACCAATAAAGAAAGAGGGTGTGATGTAAAAACTCAGCCTTCGCCTAGCAGGTTTTTCAATGTCTGAGCGTGGCGTGTCTGTTGGGCCTCGAGTCTGTGACGACGGGCAATAATAATGGCACGCAGTTCTTCGAGCGTATTATTAAAGTCATCGTTGATGATGAGGTAGTCGTACTCGCCAAAATGACTCATCTCACTGCGCGCGTCACGCATTCTGCGTTCAATGGTCTCTTGGCTGTCCTGGCCTCGGTTGTTCAGGCGTTGCTCTAACGCTTCAATAGATGGAGGTGCGATAAATACTGAGACCGCTTCAGGCATTAATCGGCGGACCTGCTCTGCACCTTGCCAGTCAATCTCGAGAATAACGTCGCGCCCGGCTTCTAACTCCGATTCGACCCAGCGTTGTGAGGTACCGTAGAAATTATCGAATACCTGTGCGTGTTCGAGGAAAGCGCTCTCACCGATCAGACTCTGAAAGGTCTCTTTGGTGACAAAGTGGTAATCCTTACCATCGACTTCGCCGGGGCGCGGCGAGCGGGTGGTGTGCGAGACGGATACACCTATGTACCCGGTGCTGTCGAGCAAGGCTTTCACCAGGCTGGTTTTACCTGCGCCAGAAGGGGCGGAGAAGATAAACAGTGTTCCGGTAAATGTCTTAGCCATGCTGATCCAGTAATCAAAGTATTTGGCCTGTCAGTATACCTCAGGCAGTCCACGCGTACATGCCAGAGGCCTTGCCGAGGATTGTAGTGGCCAAATGTTCGTCCGCTGCACGTCCCGCAATGCCGTAACACACGTGCAGAGGCAACAGATGCTCCTCTCGAGGGTGGCAGTAGCGGGCACTCGGTGCATCGCTCCAGTGCTGCAGCAGGCTTCGTCGATCTTCTTCTCTCAGTGTTGTACTCATGCAGGTATTTTCGAGCCAGCTCTGGAACTCTACGTTGGCTGCGCGCTTCTCTTCGCTTTCGGGGCTAAAAAAGGCGCGCATGTTATGAAAAGAAAATCCGGACCCTATGATTAACAGGCCATCGCTATCCAGCTCTCGTAAAGCCTCACCGATTCGAAGATGTTGTTCAGGGTCAAGGCCCTTCACCAGTGACAGCTGAATCGCCGGGATATCAGCCTCGGGATACATCAGCATCAGGGGAATATACAAACCGTGGTCGTAGGGGCGATCTGGGTTGGCTTCTGCTCGAATACCCGCTTGCTCTAATGCGGATACAACCTTCTTTGCGAGTGCGGGGTCTCCCGGTGATGGGTATTGAAGTTGGTATGCCGCGTCAGGGAAGCCGCTGTAGTCATACATCATGCCGGGCTTGAAGGCGCTCGTGACGGTTGGGTGGGCTTCTTCCCAATGTGCGCTGATGACCAGAATGGCTTTTGGTCGAGGGAGTGCATCTGCCAGATGCCTGAGTGCGGACACCATTTCAGTGTGCTCTGAGTCACCCAAAACGGGTAATGGCCCACCACCGTGGGAAACAAATACGATGTTGGCATTGTTCATCAGTGTCTCTGCCATAAGTTCCTCGTCATCAGTCTCGCCTCCCTCACCTAGCTCCTTAGGGCCATAGCGACCGCGCTTTACTCGATATTCTGTACTTGCTCGCGCATTTGTTCGATAAGCACTTTAAGATCAACAGCGATCCGGGTCAGTTCCGTCTTTATCGCTTTGGATGAGAGAGTATTCGCTTCGCGGTTTAGCTCCTGCATCATAAAATCGAGACGTCGTCCCACCGGTTCCTGACGTTGGAGTATGTCGAGCACCTCGTTGATGTGTGTGCGTAAACGATCCGTTTCTTCTGCAATATCCGCCTTCTGTGCCAGGAGTACGATTTCCTGTTCGAGTCGCTCGAGGTCTGGCGAGATCTGCAAATCCTGTATTTTTGCCAGAAGATGTTCGCGTTGGGCGGCGATGGCCTCGGGCATAATACTGTCTGCCTTGTCAGCGAGGCGCTGTGCATCCAGGCATCGTGTCTGTATCAGGTGATGAAGGGCTTTGCCTTCGCGCTGACGTGCTGAAATAAGTTGCTGTACGCAGTTTGTGAAGAGTTCGAGTGCTATGGCAGAAATGCTTTTCGTATCGATAGAGGCCGTTTCAAGGACGCCGGGCCACTTCATAATCTCCAGTGCACTGAGTGCATTACCGGGGCCAATAACGGCGTGTACCTGATCAGCCGCTGCGGATAAGCCCTCGACCAAATCTGTGTTTACTGTGAGATTCTGCCGCGATTCCATTGGTTTAAAACGCATCGACACCTCGACTTTTCCACGATTCAAATGCGTTTTCAGAATGTCGCGGAGAGCAGGTTCCAGCTCGCGAAACTCTTCGGGTAGGCGAAAGTGTAGTTCGAGGTAGCGGCTGTTTACTGAGCGTATTTCCCACGTTACAGCGCCGTCATTGCTCTCTTGAGTCGTGCGAGCGAATGCTGTCATGCTCTGAATCATATAGCCTCCCTTTATGTGACTAATATGTGACTAAGGCTATTTTAATCTTGCAAGAGCAGATCGCGAAGAGGACGACAGAAAAAGAGGTAAGAGAAAAAGGGAAATAAAAAGGCGAAATAAAAAAAGGGGCCGAAGCCCCCAAGAGTGGAGTTGGGGGAAACCCCCGAGGTGCTACATTAGTTTGGTGTGCGCCTTAGTCTGCGCACAGTACTCGTATCAGGCAAAGGCCATCGAACAATGGCTCCAAGCCCGCGTCAGACAGGGCATCTACCAGCTCGCCGCCGCCTTGTAACAAGCTGAAGTCGGCGTCAGGGTTAGTCAGAACGCCAGCATTGATCAGGTCTACTGGAACCACTACCAGCTCTAATAGTTGACCTGCTTTTACCTTAGCAACAGACGCTTTGAATACTTTGACGTCTACCAGGCGAGCCAGGTCTTGCTGATTTGTCAGGGAACCCAGTACCGGCAGTTGGCCGATCTGATTTAGGAGATCAATCACTGGCGTTTCAAGTGCTTCCGGCAGTGGCAGGCCACTGTCATCCAGTAATTGGATATCGATCAGGCCGCTGTCTGAGAACACCAGATTGCTGATATTGAGGACTGACTGCGCCAGTGCTGCAGGGTCGCCATTGGCCAGAGCATCTGCAAAGGCCTGTTGCACAGATTCACTGAAGCTACCAAAACCGATGTTAACGGACAGCGTGCAGGCCACGTCAGTACCGGTGGCATTGCCTTTAGGATCGCAGATGGCGACGACGACCGAGCTGAACTCAGCCAGTTTTTCGGGAGTCAGTTCGCCATTTACCAGGATGGGGAATATCTCCAGTACGACAAGGTCATAGTTACCGCTGTTTACCGCATCCAGGATATTGAAGTTGGTTGGGTTGTTGGTGAACTCATCAAACAAAGTCTGCAACTGGCTCAGGATTGATGGGTCAAGCAAGTCGCCGAAGTTACTCAGGAAACTGGCAGGATCGCTCAAGTCGTCAGCCGACAACCCTGTCAGAGAAACCAATTCCTCGGCACCGGCTGCAATCAGCGCTGCCAGAGTGAGTGGGATTTCGAACAGCGCTTGCTGACCTGAACCGTCACCGCCCTGACTTGGGTCGTCACCGCCAAGTTCGGTCGGAAGTAAGCTCAGTAGTGTGCCACCCAGATCTTGGAGTGCTGTCTGCAGATCCGCCAGCGGATTTGAGCCTGAGCCGCCACCGGTCAGACCATCGAGGATGGTTGTGAGGCCTTCAGTGCGGAAAATATTGGTGCTGATGATCGCCAGCGGATTGCCACTCAGGTCTTCAACATTGGTGTTAATTACCAGTTCGTAGAAACTTTCGCCGTTCAATGGTTCGCTAGGCGTAAAAATAATGCGGCTCCCATCGAATGAGAACTCACCTTCAATTTTTCCGCTACCTGGAATTGGCGAACCTTCACTGTCGACAGGAATAACATAAATGCTGTCGAAGTTGACGGTGCTACTGTCGAGAGGCTCTGAGAAATCAATAGCTAGGGTAATATCGACAGGTAATAATCCCATTAAATCTGGTGTAGAAACTAATACTTCTGGGGACGTTGTATCCTCATCTTCCTGCCCACCGGTCGTGAAGTCAGAGGATGCATCTGTCCCTAGCGCGATATTTTCACTGCACGCTGCTGAGATGCCCGCACCGATATTTACGGTGTAAAGAGTATCCTCTTCCAGGCCGGTGACAGGATTGATGAGCAATGCGTTGCCGTTGACAGACAGGCTGGCATCAATCGAGCCTGCGCTGCCACCTGAGAGGAAAGCAGACGTTGCATCGACAGAGTCTTCATCCAGATCCGTGTTAAAGGTCACCCGGACACTCGTTGCTATAGAAACATTTTCAGCAGCATTGGCCGGAATGAATTCTGTAACCGCGAACTGACTCTCCCCTGAGCACACTGGGTCGGTCGTACCGGGGGCACCACCATTGCCGTTCGGGCCCTCGTTACCTACGGCGCCGTCGGTCTGATCCGAGCCTATAGCGTCCGTTGTTGGAGTGTCGTTACTGCCCAAGCGTCCTTCTGAGTCAGAACCATTTCCACCGCAAGCCGTCAGCACGAGTGCCGCGATCAGCGTCAATGAAGTTTTAAATTCAGGCTTTTTCATAATGCTCTCCAGACTTACTTAGGTTGACGCAAAACCAGCTCGACTCGGCGGTTTTGAGCGCGACCTTCAGAGGTTTCGTTGGTGGCGACGGGTGCGGTTTCGCCCATGCCCTGCGAGTTAATGCGGGACAATGAAATTGAAAATTCAGACGACAGCACTTTGCGTACTGCACTGGCCCGTGCATCTGAAAGCTGCATGTTGTAGCTGGCTGAGCCACGGCTGTCCGTGTGGCCAAATACCTGCAACTCGGTAGTTGGGTATTCCCTCATAAGGACAGCAATGCTTTCGAGTTCTTTGACGGACTCATCTGGCACTGCCGAACTGTTCGATGGGAATGCGATGTAGAGATTTTCACGCACTTCGACAGTGAGCTTCTCGGCACAGCCCTGATCATCGACTTTGGCGCCGGCAGGGGTGTCCGGACAGGCATCTCGCTTATCAAGTACGCCGTCGTTGTCCGAGTCTTTCTCTGCACAGCCTGTTGCATCTACCTCAGTACCAACAGGTGTTCCGGGGCACATATCGTCACCGTCTACGACGCCATCACTGTCACTGTCCAGCACTGGAGGCGTAACTGGTTCTGGGTATTGGCGGCCGAACAGGACTGAAATGCCGAGGAACGGCTGGAAATCGAGGTAGGTATCTTCAACCTCGCCAATGGCACGTACTCCGGCCTCGGCAATAACGCGCTGATCAAACAGCAGCTTTTGCAGACCGACTTCGCCAAACAGGGCGTTCTCACTGACTTCTTTCGCGCCGATTAACGCGTCTTCGCCGGTTTCATAGCTGATGTAGCGATAACCGCCGCCAAGGAAGACACGCCACTCGCCAGCATGCAGAGCCACTGGGTGTGCTCGCAGTCCGATGGAATAGGATTCGATATCGAGATCAGATTCAGACTCAGTGGTCTCGCTGTCAGCGAGGGCCGCTTGGACGTAGAGACTGAAAGCGGGATTGAACTGGTGTGTCAGGTTGAGACCATAGCCGTGATAGTCGGTCACATTGTCATCGGTTTCATCCGTGCGACCTTCTGCAGACAGCGTGTAGCTGTACTCCAGACCAAGGCTTGTGTAGCGCAATGGCCACTCAGTTTGTGTTTCTTCTGCTGATAGCATTGCCGGAGACAGGGCAATGGCACAACACAGTAAAGTTCGTTGCATCATAGCTACACCTTTAACTACATCTAAAATTGAGTCTTGTTGTCGATGCGGGCCTTAGGGTGCTGTTTTGCGGCTTGCTCGACGTTAAAAAAGACGCCGCTGATTTTCTTTGCTGCGTCAGGACACGCTTCATGAGGAATCTTTTGCGAAATATATCGCCGCTAACCTGAAGCTAATGTTTGCTTATGTTGCTGAATGTGACGGGGTGTTAATGAAAAACTGCGTGATTTATCAATAAGGTTGGTTTTTGGCCTGCCAGGCCTTGATACAAATAATTACAGAGATACATCAAGATACAAAAATAAACCTTGGCTTACCTGTTGTGTGTCTGTACTTACTTGAAAATTCTCAAATGCCTACTCAATAGTCACAAAGTGACTGAATAAGAAAACGAACCCGCGAACGGAATAACATTCCAACAACACTGAATAACCGGCTGGATTCTCTGTATACTTCGCGCCGTAACATTCGACATTCGACAGAGGACAAATCATGAGACCCAGTGGCCGTGCCCTAGACCAACTGCGTGATGTACGCATTACCCGCAATTACACCAAACACGCTGAAGGATCTGTGCTGGTGGAATTTGGTGATACCAAAGTGATTTGCACCGCCAGTGTCGATACCAATGTGCCGCCGTTTCTTCGCGGTAAAGGTCAGGGCTGGGTCACCGCGGAATACGGTATGCTGCCGCGCTCCACTGGCTCGCGCATGATTCGCGAAGCAGCAAAAGGCAAACAGCAAGGACGTACGGTTGAGATCTCACGACTGATCGGTCGCAGCTTGCGTGCCGCAGTTGATCTCAAAGCGCTGGGTGAGAACACCATTACCATCGACTGCGATGTTATTCAGGCAGACGGTGGCACCCGCACGGCTTCTATTACGGGCGCTTGCGTCGCTTTGGTTGATGCCATTAATTGGTTAAAAGCAAATGGCAAAGTGAAAGGCGAGCCACTGAAGCAGATGATCGCGGCGATATCTGTCGGTATCTACAAAGGTGAGGCAGTGTTGGATCTCGATTACGCAGAGGACTCGAGCGCTGAAACCGATCTGAATGTCATCATGACCGAGACCGGCGGTTACGTCGAAATTCAGGGTACTGCCGAGGGGGAGGCTTTCTCAGGTGATGAGCTCACCGCAATGTTGGCGCTGGCTCAGAAAGCCATTACTGAGCTGTCCGATATGCAGAAAGCCGCACTGGCTTCCTGAGTAGGCAGTCTATGAAAATCCTGCTGATTAAAATGTCGTCCATGGGAGATGTATTCCACACATTTCCTGCACTGACCGACGCACTGAGCGCGTACCCTGATCTTCAGGTGGACTGGATTGTGGAAAAAGGATTTTCAGAAATTCCATCCTGGCACCCGGCGGTAAAAACGATTTTTCCAATTGAACTGCGCGCCTGGCGTAAAAACGTCTGGAAAAATCGCCATACTATTCGCCAGTTTTTTGAGGTGATTAATCCGGGACAGTACGATCTTATTATTGATGCGCAAGGGCTGATTAAAAGCGCTTGGGTTGCGCGTAAATTACGCGCAGCGGGTGCTAAAAAAGTGGTCGGTCTTGATTGGCATTCCGCGCGGGAGCCTCTTGCTTCATTGGTATATCAGCAGAAAATATCGGTCGATAAAAATCAGCATGCGGTGACGCGTTTACGACAACTCTTTGCGTCGACGCTTGGGTATTCCACACCTGACAGCCAGCATATTGACTACGGCCTCAAATTGCCGGATCACAGTATTCTCGATGATCAGGCATTCCAGTCTGGCAGTTACCACCTGTTTTTGCATGGTACGACGTGGGATACCAAGCTCTGGCCCGAATCATACTGGATCAAATTGGGCCTGCACGCACTGCAATCAGGTCAGGCCTTAGTATTGCTCTGGGGGACTGAAGAAGAGAAAGCGCGTGCTTTACGCATTCAGGCGGCTCTGCTTGATGCGAGTCTTGGTGGGAATGCCGTGGCGCGGGTTTGGGTGCCCGGAGAGCGCTTGTCGTTGCTGGCGGTGGCGCACCTTCTTAAGAATGCTCGTCAGATCGTTTCGGTCGACACTGGTTTATCTCACGTGTCTGCAGCCCTAGAAGTACCGATCAGTATTATCTACCGGGTGACTGACCCTGCGAAAATTGGTGCGAAAGGGAATAAGGTTGTGATGCTTGCTTCGCCGGTTGCGCCGCACTACGTGAAGCAGTTTCGTGACGCTGAGCAGGAGGCTGAATCCCTTGTGGGAATTCAGGTTGAGGATGTGATCGAGGCATCGGAGTGCCTCGGTCGCTGAGTAATGAGCTGGTACACGATTTAGACTTCTAAGCGATTTAGACTGGCCAGATAACGAGGCCCTTACCAAGAAGGGCCTAGTCTAGCTCGTCGAATTCGTACTCGATCATCACCGCTGCATGGCAGCCAAACTGAGCGGCTTTTTCAATACGTGCCTCGACGACGTACTGACGTACACCCGGTGTGCATATCTGATAATCTTTTCGCCAGCCATTCTGATCTCGTCGCTGGCTCTCTTCATCCGGCCACCAGGTAAACTGGTTTTCACCGAAGTTGGCTTCACGGAATGCGTCCGTAAATTCAACAGGACCGAACATCTGATCAAACCAGGCGCGTTCCTCTGGCATAAAGCCCGGCGTATCCTGGGCGTTTTTCCAGTCCTGGATATCAACCGTTTTGTGGGCCGCTTCGAAGTTTCCACAGAAAATAAACTCACGACGCTTGCGACGGGTTTTCTGAAGGTGCTCCAGAAAGACCTGCTGAAACTCACGTTTGTCCTCATAGCTATTATGTTCATCAATGCCCGGAAACAGCACCGATGCGACACTGACGTGGTCAAAGTCTGCCTGAATAAACCGACCTTGCATGTCCCACTCAGCATGGGCCAGCCCCGTCATAATAGCTTTGGGAACATCGCGGGTAAGAATCGCGACACCGCTGTAGTTGTCTTCGGCCGCATCAAAGAAATAGGCATTGAAGCCTTCCGGATACAGTACATCGTCGGACAGCTGATACTCTTTCGCCTTGAGGTTCTGTATGGCGACGACATCGACGTCGGCGCTACCCAGCCACTGATACAAGCCGTTTTTCACTGCTTGTTCCAGCCCGTCAACGTGGAGTGTGATTATCCTCATACATGGTTCCCGGTTATCGATGGGTGTATCATACCGCATCCAATTGGGCCGCTGTACTCTTGTGTGGCACCTTTATGGCTGCGGAATTCAAAAACGTGATCTGTTCCGTACTGGCCCGCAAAGACAATTCAGGATTCCTTATGCAAAACTACCAGAAAGAATTTATTGAATTTGCCATTCAGCAGGGCGTTCTGCGCTTCGGTGAATTCACACTCAAATCCGGACGCGTCAGCCCGTACTTTTTTAATGCTGGCCTGTTTAACACCGGCTCCGCGCTCGCTCGCCTTGGTCGTTTTTATGCGGCGGCACTGGAGGACTCTGGTATTGACTACGACGTTGTCTTCGGTCCTGCTTACAAAGGCATCCCGCTGTCGGCAGCACTTTCTATTGCGCTGGCAGATCAGTATCAGAAAGACCTGCCTTACGTGTTTAATCGTAAAGAGGCCAAGACACACGGTGAGGGCGGCAACCTTGTTGGCGCACCACTCGAAGGCCGTGTTTTGATTGTAGACGACGTTATCACCGCTGGCACTGCGATTCGTGAAGTGATGACAATGATCAATGCCGCGGAAGGCGCAACGCCTGCAGCAGCACTGATCGCATTGGACCGTCAGGAGCGTGGCCAGGGTGAACTCTCTGCCATTCAAGAGGTAGAACGTGACTTCGGTATCACTGTTGCCAGTATCGTGGGCCTGAATCAGGTGCTAGATTATGTATCGGGTGATCCCGAGCTCGGGCAGTACGCAGATGCGATTGCTGCTTATCGTGATCAATACGGTGTGAAGTAAGCCAAATCTCAGGAGTGGTATGTTCAAGCGCTTTGTCGCAAGCCTTATCGTGGTTCAATGCTTCGCTGTCCTGACGTCTTCAGTCATGGCGGCGGGCGCGCAGTTCTATCGCTTTAAGGTTGATGGCCAGATCGTGATTAAGGATTCCGTTCCGGCGGAGCTGGCCCCCCTGGGTTACGAGGTACTGAATGCGCAGGGCATGGTGGTGAAGCGTGTCGCACGTGAGCTCACCGATGCTGAGATAGCAGAACGCGATCGTCTGAAATCCGAGCAGGAAGCCCACGCTCGTCGGGTCGCAGAGCGTAAACAGAAAGACAGAGATCTTCTGCGTATATATTCAACGGTCGCCGATGTTGATCGGGCATTGGCCCGCAAGTCAGAGGAAGTTATCGCGCAGAAAGAGCTGCAATTACGCCGTATCGCTGATTTAACGGATAAGCTTGAGCAGGCACAGCAGGTGGCGGCAAATACGGAACGCCGCGGGCAGGTTGTGCCAGATTCCCTGGTTGATGAAATTCGGCATTATCAGGAAGCGATCCGTTCTGCTACGGTCGCGGTGAAGGAATCAGAACGTAAGCTCGCGTCTCTGGAGCAGGATTACGCTGCGACACGACAGCGTTTGAAGGTGTTGTCGGTCTACCCCCCGGGCACCTTGCCCGAGGATATCGACACGACCAATCTTTCTGATTAGGCGTTCAGGTCTTTTTCTTTCAGCAGAATCTGACTGAGTACTGCCCACTGTGCTGGCCAATGGTCAGTCGGTTTGACGGCAAACTCAGTGCGCACGTACTGGCGAATACGCCCTTCAATCACCGCCGTCAGCAGATTGGCCAGTGCCGTTGGTGTTTGTTGCGGTAACAATCCCTCACGTAGCTCTGCTTCACGCAGAATCTGCTTAAACTGAACTTCAAAACGGTCGAAGACCTGATCAATACGCTTGCGTAGACGGTCGGTTTCACCGGCCAAGGCATCGCCGGATAACAGTCGGCACATTCCTGGGTTTTTCTCTGCAAAGGTAAGCAGCAGGCCGAGGGTGCGCTCGCAGCGTTGTTCGGCAGTCTGGATGTCTTTGAGGATCATGCTGATGCGCGAGAACAAAGTGTCTTCGATAAACGTGATCAACCCTTCGAACATTTTCGCCTTGGACGGGAAGTGACGGTACAGGGCCGCTTCGGACACGCCGACTTCTTTCGCCAGACTGGCCGTTGTAATACGACCGCCCGGGTTTGACTCCAGCATGTGTGCGAGAGCCTGAAGAATCTGGTCGCGGCGCGACATTTTTTCTGTTGCGTCAGTCATCCTGTTTCCTTAGCGGCGACGGTTGGTAATCAGTGTACCCACACCTTCGTCGGTGAAGAGTTCGAGCAAAGTGGAATGCGCAACACGACCATCAATAATGTGGGCGCTATTCACACCGCCATGAACGGCATCGAGGGCACATTGGATCTTAGGCAGCATACCGCCATAGATGGTGCCGTCTTCGATCAGCTCGTCGACCTGCTGGGTGGTCAGTCCCGTCAGGATCTTGCCTTCTTTGTCCATCAAGCCTGCGATGTTGGTCAGCAGGATCAGTTTTTCGGCCTGCAGAACCTCGGCTACCTTCCCGGCTACCAGGTCGGCGTTGATGTTGTAGGAGTGCCCTTCAGCGTCGACGCCAATCGGTGCAATAACAGGGATAAAATCACTGTTCGTGAGCATGTTCAGCAGCGAGGTGTTGATGTGTGAGACTTCACCAACGTGACCGATATCGATGATTTCTGGCTTCTCGAGCTCCGGCGACTTCTGCGTGACATGCAACTTACGCGCATGCAGTAGCTGGCCGTCTTTACCGGTAAGACCAATTGCGTTGCCGCCGTTCTGATTGATCAGGTTAACGATGTCTTTGTTAACCAGTCCGCCCAGAACCATTTCGACCACGTCCATCGTCTCGCTGGTGGTGACACGCATACCGTTAACGAAGCGGCTTTCAATGTTGAGTTTTTCCAGCAGCTCACCAATTTGAGGACCGCCACCATGAACAACGATGGGGTTGATACCAACCAGCTTCAGCATGACCATGTCGCGTGCAAAGCTGTTTTTCAGGTTCTCATCGATCATGGCGTTGCCGCCGTATTTTACAACGATGGTTTTGCCAACAAAGCGCTGCAAATAAGGCAGGGCTTCACTGAGAACTTTGGCGGTATTCATGGCGCTGTCACGCGTCAGAGGCATTGGCTGACTCCTGTAAATCGGGCGAATAAATCAGGGCGGAGTATACCCTGATTTATTTGGATTACGCCACGACTGATTCAGAAGGGAAGCTGTATTTCCGGGGCGTGACGGGTAAGTGCCTGCTTCATTATGGTTTGAATACGTGTGACGGTTTCGTCTGAGTCGCCGGCAAACCTGAGAGTCAGTTTTGGGGTTGTATTGGATGCGCGGATCAGTCCCCAGCCGTCGCTGAATTCGATTCGCAATCCATCGGTTGTGAAAATACGACCTTCGGAAGTGAGGGCCTCGTCGCTGCAGAGTGCATCGATCAGTGTGAACTTATCCGTTTCCGATATTGTTACGGTCAACTCTGGCGTGCTGATGTCCTCTGGTAGTGCCCGGCATACATCTGCAACGCTGTCCTGACGATTCGAAAGTATCTCCAGCAAGCGAGCGCCCACATACAGGCCGTCATCGAAACCGTACCAGCGTTCAGCAATGTAGAAATGCCCGCTGAATTCTCCACCAATGGCAGCACCTGTCTCCTTCAGTTTGCGTTTCATCAGTGAGTGACCGGTTTTCCACATCGTTGGGCGGCCGCCCAGTCGGTTAATCATGGGTGCCAGATGGCGTGTCGATTTCACGTCAAACAAGACATCGCTGCCTGGACGACGTGGCAGAATGTCTTCCAGTAAGAGCATCATCATGCGGTCGGGCCAGATGGTGTTGCCCTCGTTATCAATCATCAGAATGCGGTCTCCGTCGCCATCGAAGGCAAAACCAAGGTCAGCATTATGGAGAAGTACCGAGTGCTTAAGGTCTTCCAGATTTTCCGGCTCGCCCGGATCAGGGTGATGATTTGGGAAGCGCCCGTCGACATCGCAGTAGAGTTCCGTGACTTCTGCACCAAGTTCACGAAACAGTTCGGCAGCGAGTGGCCCTGCGACGCCGTTTCCAGCGTCGATAACAATGTGCATATCGCGACCAATCTGAACATCGTTGCCTATACGGGACAAATAATTCTGACTGATATCGTCTTCACGGACACCGGCGTAGCCGTGGGTGTAATCCGACTCTCGAATACGCTGTGCTAACGCTTGTATTTCTTCCTCTGATAACGGCTGCTGATCAATCACGGCCTTGAAGCCGTTGTACTCTGCCGGGTTGTGGCTCCCTGTAATCATGACACCGCATGGCGTATCTGACTCGAAGCAGGCGTAGTACAGAGCCCCAGTGGGCAGTTGCCCCAGTCGGTTCACACTGCAGCCCGCACTTAACAGGCCTTCCTGAAGTAACTTGGCGAGGCTCGGGCTTGATAAGCGGCCATCCCAGGCAAGATTAATGCGTTCAAAACCGCGAGCTTTGACTTCACTGCCCAGCGCTTTACCTATATTGCGGACGGTGTCGTCGGTTAATTCTTTTTCGACAATTCCGCGGATGTCATATGCTCGGAAAATGTGGGCCGGTAATTCGTCGTCGTTTTGTGGGAAGTCGAGTGGAGTACCATCGTAAGACGCACTTTGTTCACGTACGGAGCCAGTCGTGCTCTCTGTTCGGCTGGCGTTGCGCGGTTCCCCATTGTCGGCATTTTCTGCGTCGTCGCCCATCTCATCCCCTTCGTCGAGTTCGGGAAGATCGTCCCGCTGTCG
>CEPQ01012064.1_pt1 | contig 13700 bp, 9 predicted proteins | sample 530411 | NCBI WGS metagenome assembly CEPQ01 (sample SAMEA2620039, study PRJEB7988) | marine metagenome | isolation source: saline water (ENVO:00002010), including
GCGTTGTGGCCATTGAAGAGGGTGAGATAGAAGCAGATTAGGGCGACTTCTGCTACGCCTTTTCGCCGGGCTAACGTTAGGTTGCTCGGCATTTTTCTATTCTAGCGCGAAATTTATACAGATTGACGTTTTTAATTGCAATTACCTTTGTTGCTTTGCAGCATGATGCTTATGTTTACCGTTCGGCATTCCTGCCCTATTTGGAAACCTTATGACCAAGATATTTGCATCTTCAACTTGTGCTATAGCGCTAACCGCTGCATCCGCTTTTAGCAATTTTACCTTTGCCAATACGCTACAAGTCGCGTCTTCGATAGACAGTATCGAAACAATAGAAAGCGCTTCATTATCAAAAAATAATACGCCGCTTATCCCTATGGCTACCTATCCGATAGATAACAAGCCTCTTCCTCGATTTAGCGTTGATGCAAGCTGGCCATCGTTGCCAGAAACCTGGATGCTGGGGCAGGTGTCAGGTCTTTCTATCGATAAATACGATCATGTGTGGATATTGCAGCGTCCTAACTCTCTCGGCAAAACCGATACAGGACTTGCTGCAACGCCCCCCACTGCCGTGTGTTGTGAGCCAGCGCCCCATGTTATTCGTTTTACGCCCGACGGCGAGGTAGTTACAGCATGGGGCGGCGAAAGCAATGCGCCCACGATAGACGGTGTAAACCAATGGCCGGTAAACGTACATGGGCTATTTGTTGATGAGAATGACACGGTTTGGTTAGCTGGCAATGGCAAAGATGACCATGTGTCTGTGGGATTCACTTTTGATGGCGAGTTTGTGAAAGGCATAGGTAGGCGAGGGCAGACCAACGGCAATATGGACCCGCATACACTGGGTAATCCTGCAGATATGTTTATGGACGGTGATCATAACGAGTTAGTGATAGCCGATGGTTATATCAATGCGCGCATTGCAAGTTTTGATGTTGAGAAAGAGAAGGCGACTCACGTGCTTGGTGCTTATGGAGAAAAGCCATTAGGACCCACTCGTGAAGGATACTTTGATCAGTCCCAAGCGACTCAGCCGGAAAAGCAGGGAATAGACCCGGAAAACCCATTATTTGGGAATATCGTGCATTGTATAAATCAAGACAGCGACGGATTTATCTATGTTTGCGATCGTCGAAACAACCGCCTTCAAATATTTAAACGGGAAGAAAGCGGTGATATCCGCTTCGTAAAAAACTTTGCCGTACGACCAGAAACTGGGGGGCTAGGTACAGCAACTGATGTGGCATTTTCACCCGATGGAAAATACTTGTATGTTGCCGACATGATGAACGGGCGTATTTGGATTTACGATAGAAAATCTCATGAAAAGCTAGGCTCTATAGGTAAAAACGGCCGCTATGCCGGTCAATTTATATGGCTACACAGCATAGATAGCGATAGCGAAGGAAATCTGTATACCACCGAAGTTAATACGGGTAGACGAGTTCAAAAGCTGGTGTTTCAGGGCGTTAGATAACGCACTTGTATGACGGTCATGACCGTTTTCGGATTTGGGCGCAAAGGCAAAGAAAAATACCTAAACGCGCCCCAGAAATTTACCATCGGTTTTTTAGAAACAAATGACCATGCAGAAATTAGTCATGCAATGCGTCTAAAAATGGCACCTTAAAGCGCTCAAAAGCTTCAATGTGAGGCAAGTGACCTAACCCTTCTAATTCAACAACATGGATGTTTGAGTTACGTGCTTTTACTTCCTTGCCTAGTCTGTCGTAGCGACCTAATTCTCTACTTATGTTGTTATATTTGTTAGCACGGCCAGGCGCTGTGCGATCACGGGTACCTAATATTAGTGTGGTTGGCAGGGTTAAATCATCAAACTCTTCTATAACCGGCTGTGTAAATATCATATCGTAAGTCAGCGCATTAACCCGTGCTAGCGTTTCCCAGTCTGGACCGTTTATCCACCCTTGTAAAAACTCGGCATGCTCGGCATATTTGTTGTTCCACGCACCGTCGTAATAGTTTTTCGATTGGTAGTTAATGATCATTTCTGCCGTTTTCTTAAGCTCACTTTGGTATACCGTTTCAATGTCAGTGTAACTTTCATATAGAAGATAATTTTCTAGACCAATTGGGTTTATTAATATCAGCTCTTCGCTTTTGTCGGGGGAGAGCAATGCAAATCGCGTAGCTAACATGCCGCCCATGGAGTGCCCTACCACAATACTTTTTTCGATGTTTAAAGACTGCATCAGTTGTCGCGTATTGTTTGCAAGCGTGGCAAAACTGTATTGATATTGTGTGGGTTTAGACGATTTTCCAAAGCCTACTTGGTCGGGTATAAGCACACCATAGCCCTGACTTTGCAGAAGGCGAGCTGTACTTTCCCAATAAGAGCCGTTGAAATTTTTGCCGTGAAAAAGTGTTACAACCGGCTTGTCTTTTTTAGGGGGCAAAAACATATAAGCCATTTCAAGATCGATCCCCTGTGAAGAGAAGCTAAACATTTTTACATCGAATGGATATTCCACCGTGCTTAAGCGTTTATCAAATGTGAGACGGGCTAGCGAATTGGCGTCGGTTCCCAGTGCAAGAGAGACATTAGAAAAGAGTAGCAATGACAGCATGCTATGAATTAGCAATACCTTTACATTTTTGAGCATAAATCACCTTCTGGCCGGTTCAAGAGCGGAACGAGCCCAGTATGGCATACCCGCTTTTATCTACCCACTCATCCTCGCCTAGATACGACAGCAGTACAAAATTTAGCGATGCTTCCCGATAATCTCAATAAGGAGCAAATGCTCTTGCTGTGCTCTTTTGGTTTTCCTTGCTTTATTTGTTCATCATTTGTAATCAAAAGTAACCATTTTGATAGCCTTTTAAGGTAAGGTTGTGTAAAAAGTGATTTTACTTTTTATTAAATTTAGAAAATTTACAATCAAGGATAATAAATAAAAAAGTTTTTATTTCAGGTATTTATGGGTTTTTTGTTATATGTTGATAAAAACTTGTTAAATTTTTGGTTGACGAGGATAACAAACAGTGGTCATATTCTCACGTGTTGAGCATTTGATCTTTGTGTGGGCATTTGGGTTTTAGTGATGTTTTTCCCGATTTCTCCAAGATACGAAGACTCTTCAAAAATTACACTCCACACAATTACGAAAGAATAATAGAGGGTTCACAATGGGACTAGATACAACGAAACACGTGACGCAATCAGCTAAGTGCGCTAAACGAGCATCTTTAAGTTTGATTGCTGCCGCAGTAATGGCTGCCACTGTGCCAACGTTAGGTATGGCGCAAGAGCTAAGCCAAGAAAAGCCGATGTACGTACCACCTAGTGAACCCAATGAATTTCTTGATGGCAGAGTGCAAGTTAACTTCTTAGCTATGCAGAATTATCAAGCTATCCAAGCCAAAGATGGTGCGTTTCGCCCAGAAGATGAAACTCAGTCAGATGGCTTCGGTCGTCTTCGCGTGAACTTAATGTTCAAGTTCAAAATTACCGAAAACATAACTGCCGATATTGATATCGCTGAAGAGCCTAATGATTTCGGTAATAATGGCGATAGAGACTTCTCATTCCACCAAGATTTTGCCGGTGTCGAGTTTGATATGCTTGGTTTGACTGGCTATGAAAAAGAGAACGCTAGCCTTATTTTACGCGTGGGCAACATAGGTGCTTCTCCTTTCCAGTTTAAAGGTTTTCAAGACGGTGCGGACAACCAAGGCAACGCACTTATCGGTAACGGCATTAACGACTACGCCACTGCCGAAAACGGTATTCAGCTAAGCTACACCGAAACATTCGATAGCGGCATTCTTCGTTCATACAACGTGGCGGGTCACATGACTACGTCAAGCTTTGGTGAAGCTTTCCAAGAAGATCGCGGCTACAACTACCGCTTGCAAGGTACCTTGGAATTTGAAGGTGGTTTCAAAGCTGGTCTTAACTTCTTTAATGCTAATCAAGGCGATCAACTTGTATTCGAAAACGGCCTTGCCAGCTTAGATGGCGTTACTACTACGAACTATCGTTTTGGTGATGGTGAAAACTATAACTTTTCTGCGTCTGCCTCAAGCGAACGTGATACTCACGTAGGTGCACTACCTGGCTTGAACCAGTCTATTATGCAGCTTAACTTGGCGTATCAGCCAAGCGACCAAACCAGCGTTATTTTAATGCTAGGTAAAGCAACCGATGATTACACCTTTGCAGATGTTAACGGTAATGCCGTTGCCGGTATCACTTACTTCGGTAATGAAGGCGTGTTAGACCCAACAGGTACTACGTTCGACTCTAATCAAGTCATTGAAGCTGATTCGTCAGTTGAATACTGGGTAGTAGAAGCACAACAGTACATTATTCCAGAGAAGCTCTATGTTGCTGCCCGTTATGCAGAATCTGAAAATACGTCAGACCTTATTGAGCAAACAGACAACGACGTAACCCGTCTACAGGTATCTGCTGGCTATTGGATCAACGACCGTACCCTTTGGAAAGTGGAATATGTAGACCAAGACGAAGGCGTTAATTCAGGTGGCCAGATTGGCGCAGGTTTCGACGGCCTAACTTCTGAAATTTCAGTTAAGTTTTAATCGCTAGCCGAGTTTTAACACAAAAGGTTAGGCACTGAGTTACTTCGCTGCCTAACCACCTAACTTACTTTAATACCTCTGATTTTCTTATCCCCGCGTTAACCAAATTTGGGCGGGGAGGGGAAAGTCATATCTGATAAGAGTACAAAGGGGAGAGACCCGATGTTAAAAAAACTATCTTTAATCATAGCCAGCGCACTAACCATTAATGTGGCGGCGCAAGCAGAAACTATTACCATCGCTACCGTAAATAATGGCGACATGATCACCATGAAGTCGCTTAGCAGCGAGTTTGAAAAGCAGCACCCTGATATAGACCTTAAATGGGTTACGCTAGAAGAGAACATTCTTCGCCAGCGCGTTACTACTGACGTTGCTACTAGCGGTGGGCAATACGATGTAATGACAATTGGCACCTATGAAGTACCGATTTGGGGCAAGCAAGGTTGGCTAACCGAACTTAACGGGCTAGGCGACGATTACGATATTGACGATTTATTACCTGCTATTCGCAGCGGTCTTTCAGTAAACGACAAGCTTTATGCTGCGCCGTTTTATGGTGAAAGTTCTATGGTGATGTATCGCACCGACCTAATGGAAAAAGCGGGCTTAGAAATGCCAAAAGCGCCTACGTGGAGCTTTATCAAAGAAGCTGCTGCAGCGATGACCGATAAAGACGCCGGGATATACGGCATCTGTCTTCGCGGTAAAGCTGGATGGGGCGAAAACATCGCGCTGTTAACTTCAATGTCTAACTCCTTTGGTGCGCGTTGGTTCGACGAAAATTGGAAGCCGCAGTTCGATTCTAAAGCATGGAAAGATACCTTGGAGTATTACGTAGATGTGATGGGAAAATACGGCCCTCCAGGTTCTTCAGCCAATGGATTTAACGAAAACTTGGCTCTGTTCCAAACTGGTAAATGCGGCATGTGGATTGACGCTACCGTAGCGGGTGGCTTTGTTACTAACGAAAAAGACTCTGAAGTTGCCGACAAAGTAGGCTTCGCGCTTGCTCCTGATAACGGTTTAGGTAAACGTGGTAATTGGCTATGGGCTTGGACTTTAGCTATTCCATCAAGCAGTAAGAAAACCGATGCGGCGATGAAGTTCATCAGCTGGGCAACATCAAAGGGCTATTCAAACTTAGTTGCAGATAAAAAAGGATGGGCAAATGTACCTCCGGGCACCCGTACCTCGCTTTACGAAAATGACGCTTATTTAAAAGCAGCTCCGTTTGCACAGATTACCTTAGATTCAATTAATTCTGCAGATCCCAAGAACCCAACGGTAGAGCCTGTGCCCTACGTAGGTATTCAGTTTGTCGCAATTCCTGAGTTCCAAGGTATTGGTACGGCAGTAGGTCAGCAGTTTAGCGCAGCGTTAACCGGCCGAATGACGGTAGACCAAGCACTGCAAAGCTCACAGCGTTTAGTTGAACGCGCTATGCGCAAAGCGCGCTACCCAAAATAAACAGCGTTAATCACAGGGAAAGTGCTTTATTGCACTTTCCCATTTAATAATTATAAGAGGGCTAGTCATGGCGACCACACAATCTCGTACTTTAGCCAAAATCATGCTTTTTCCTTCGGTCTCTTTGCTTTTAGCATGGATGATCGTGCCTTTATGCATGACCCTTTATTTCTCGGTATTAGACTATAACTTGCTTATGCCGGGCGATAACGAATTCATCGGCTTTCTCAACTACGAGTTCTTTTTAACTGACCCCGCATTCATCGAGTCATTCTTTAACACCCTGTTGCTTGTTGGCGGTGTATTGTTTATCACCATTTGCGGCGGAGTTGGCTTAGCGGTTTTATTAGACCAGGCAATATGGGGACGAAACTACGTACGTATTATGGTACTTGCGCCATTTTTCGTTATGCCTACGGTATCGGCGCTGGTATGGAAAAACATGTTTATGAACCCAGTGAATGGTCTGTTTGCCCACTTTGCTGAGTTTATTGGCGTAACGCCTATCGACTTTTTTGCTGAACTGCCTTTACTGTCAATCATCATTATTGTGTCGTGGCAGTGGCTACCGTTTGCAGCACTGATTTTGCTCACAGCTATTCAATCGCTTGACCGTGAGCAGCTAGAAGCGGCAGATCTTGATGGTGCAGGTCCATGGAGCAAGTTCGTTTATATTGTGTTGCCTCACCTTTCTCGTGCGGTCACGGCAGTAATCCTAATTGAAACGATTTTCTTACTATCGATTTTCGCTGAAATTCTTGTGACGACTAGTGGCGGCCCTGGATATTCTTCGACCAACATTACTTACCTTATTTATACCCAATCGCTTTTACAGTTCGATGTAGGCGGTGGTTCGGCAGGCGGTATTGTGGCAGTGGTTATTGCCAACATAGTCGCTATTTTCCTAATGCGCCTTATTGGCAAGAACTTAGAGGGATAAGTAATGGCGATTAAAGATACGAATAAATCAAAACTTATCTACACCCTGGCGGCGTGGACAGTAAGCGGGATGATTTTCTTCCCCATTCTTTGGACGATTATTACAAGCTTTAAAACTGAGTCAGAGGCCATTTCCGCTTCACCGAGTTTGTTTATGTTCGATTGGACTCTGGAGAACTATGCTGAAGTGCTTTCTCGGTCTCCTTATTTCGACCATTTCATGAACTCAGTTGTGATTTCGCTTGGGGCTAGTCTTCTTGGGTTGCTTATTGCTATTCCAGCAGCTTGGTCGGTGGCGTTTGTCCAAACTAAGCGCACAAAGAACCTACTTATGTGGATGCTCTCTACCAAGATGCTTCCACCGGTAGGCGTGTTAATTCCAATTTACCTGCTATTTCGCGATTTTGGATTATTAGATACGCGTATTGGTTTGGTTATTGTAATGACGCTTATCAACCTGCCTATTATGGTGTGGATGCTTTATACCTATTTTAGAGAGATCCCGAATGAAATCTTGGAAGCAGCACGTATGGATGGCGCAGGAATAAAGCAAGAGATCTTCCAGGTGCTACTGCCGATAGCGCTGCCAGGAATTGCGTCAACATTGCTATTGAACGTTATCTTGGCGTGGAACGAGGCATTCTGGACCCTCATTCTTACTGCAGCTAACGCAGCGCCCCTAACCGCGTTTATTGCCAGTTACTCAAGCCCAGAAGGGTTATTTTACGCAAAACTATCGGCTGCATCCGTGATGGCCGTGGTACCAATTCTTATTCTTGGTTGGTTTAGTCAGAAACAGTTAGTGCGCGGCTTAAGCTTCGGCGCAGTTAAATAGGAGAGCTTCAAAATGGGAAGTATTACCTTAAAACAAGTAACAAAAAGCTTCGGCGACGTTAACGTGATTAAGCCGTTGGACTTAGAAATTCGAGATGGTGAATTTATTGTTTTTGTTGGGCCGTCGGGTTGCGGTAAGTCAACCTTACTTCGCATGATTGCCGGCCTTGAAGATACTACAAGCGGTACTATCGAAATCGATAATCAAGATGCGACAGACATGCCGCCTGCCCAGCGTGGTTTAGCAATGGTGTTTCAGTCTTACGCCCTTTACCCTCATATGTCGGTGCGTAACAACATTGCGTTTCCACTAAAACAGGCGAAAGTAGACCCTGCAATTATTGAACAGAAAATTGAAAAAGCGGCGAAAATGCTAAACCTTACCGATTACCTTGACCGCAAACCGGGTCAACTTTCGGGCGGTCAGCGCCAGCGTGTTGCTATCGGACGTGCTATAGTACGTCAGCCTTCAGCGTTCTTGTTCGATGAGCCGCTGTCGAACTTAGATGCATCACTTCGCGTTAATATGCGCCTAGAAATATCTGAACTTCATAAAAGCTTAGATACCACCATGATTTATGTTACCCACGATCAAGTTGAAGCCATGACCATGGCCGACCGTATTGCGGTATTTAATGGCGGTATTATTGAACAAGTGGGTACGCCTTTAGAGCTTTACCAAAAGCCAGTAAATCAATTTGTTGCAGGCTTTATCGGTTCGCCAAAAATGAACTTTATTAGTGTAGATACCAAAGCAGGTGACCCGACGTGTAGCTTAGGTGTGCGCCCAGAGCACTTTAGAATTACCGAAGAAAAAGGGCTGTGGACCGGTAGAGTTGGGGTTATTGAGCACCTCGGGTCTGAGACTTTCTTACATGTTCATGTAGAGGGTATCGGTACGCTAACAGTGAAAGCCGACGGGGATTGTAAAGTCGCTTACGGCGACACCATTAACCTAACGGCCGCGCAAGAGAAAATCATGCACTTCGACAAAGATGGCGTAACCATCCCCGAGTTGTCTTGGGGAGAAAAAACGTCATCTTCGGCAGCTTAATTGTATTGATTGCATTAATGGCATTGTTGCAGTGCGATACGCAAGGCTTTGATGAGTGCATTCCAAGTACACTATTAGGTTCCCAACGTTAACTAATAGTGTACTTCTTTGCAGTTAAAGCATTAGCGCTCAACTAAAAGAAATTACAAAAGTAAAACGTTTTAAAAACGCAATTTAGCCAGTAATCGTAGCAAGGTATGAAGGCATACCTTCTAAAGATGGTTAGACTAAGCAAGGAATTATTATGGAGCAGAAAAAGCCAACAGTAACAAATGCCGATATAGAGTTGGTTATTTTTGACTGTGATGGAGTACTTATTGACAGCGAGATTTTGTGCAAGCGCGTACTTATCTCTATGCTGCATGACCTTGGCGTAAAAATAGATGACGATTACTTTGATAAGCACTTTTTAGGTAAAAGTTATGATTCTGCAAAAGCGCAAATAGCCGAAGATTTTAATATCAGCCTCCCCGTAGCGTTTAGGGATGATTATTTAACAGCGCTTCTAGCGGTGTTCGCTGAAGAGCTTATTCCCACACCTGGCCTAGAGACTATCTTACAGCGCCTTGTAGTAAGAAAATGTATTGCGACCAGTAGTCATCCTGAACGGGTCTCATTTTCTTTAAAAACAACGGCGCTAGAAACGGTTTTTAATGGGTATGTAACTACTAGCGCAGAGGTAACACGGGGAAAACCTGCGCCCGATATTTTTCTTCTTGCTGCTAAAAAAATGCGGGTTCCACCTGAAAAGTGTTTAGTGATAGAGGATTCAGATGCAGGCATTGAGGGTGCGTTAAGTGCCGGAATGTCGGTAGTGAAATACACGGGGGCGAGTCATTTAGAAGGGGGAGTATCAAGTGCATTTAAAGGCGTACCGGTGATCGAGCACTGGCGCGAGCTCCCTGGCCTTTATCCAACGTTGTTTACACCATTTAACTAAGCTCAGTACTAATACCTCACAATATTGAAGGTACTTCTTAAGCTTATTTCCACTCTTCCTTTGTTTCCCATTGCTCCACCCAAGTAGGCAGAGCTTTGGGGGGCATAGGGCGTGCTACGCCGAAACCCTGCGCAAGTTCACAACCTAGTGTTAATAATGATGCTCCATGGGCAACAGTTTCCACACCTTCAGCAATAACACTACGGTTAAATGAATTGGCCAAGGCTATTACACCGATAACAATCGTTTTATCTTCTAAGTCTTCTAACATATCGCGAACGAACGACTGGTCTATTTTGATCACCTCGGCGGGCAGGCGTCTTAAGTAAGTTAAAGACGAGTAACCCGTTCCGAAATCATCAATGGCAAAGGTAACACCGAGATTTACACAGTCTTCCATAATCTCAGACACATTTTTGATATTAGATAGCTTGCTGGTTTCAAGTACTTCTAACTGAATTGCTTTAGGTGGTGTTTCGGGTACTTTTGAAAGCAAATTCTTTAAACGAGTAGGGAAGTTTCTTTGCTGTATCTGCAATGCAGAAATGTTCACGCTAATTTTTATGTCTATGCCCAATTGTTTCCATTGGTAATGCTGCCGCAGCGATTCTTCGATAACCCATTCGCCAACGTCAATACTAAGCGAATGATTTTCGATAAAGGGTAAAAACTCTGCCGGAGAGAGAAGCCCGCGTATTGGATGCTGCCAGCGAATCAACGCTTCTGCGCCAACAATTGTTCCAGTGCGCATATTCACTTTTGGTTGGTAATAAAGTTCAAACTCATTATTTTTAAGAGCGTTCTCAATACTTTTTATTATTTCGTGGCGAGTTTTAATCGCATCTTCTGACTCGATATCGAAAAGGTGGAAACAGTTTTTACCTTTCTGTTTCGCTAAGTACATCGCTTGGTCTGCATGTCTAATCAGCTGTTCAGCATCGGTATCGTCGGTAGGGTAGACGGTTAATCCAATGCTTGCTGAGACTTTAAGTTCATTTTCACCATATTTAACTGGGGTTGAAGCTGCTTTAAGCATGTTCTTTACAGTAGGCCCAAAGTCTTGGGCTTGCTTTAAATTAGTAAGTACTGCTACAAACTCATCTCCACCAAAACGGGAAATGGTATCTCCTTGGTTTAGCGTGCTTTTGAAGCGATGAGCCAATGTAATGAGAAGCTCGTCTCCTACACTGTGCCCAAACGTATCGTTTATTTCTTTGAACCCGTCTAAATCAAGTAATACAACAGCGGCGTAACGTTCATTTGTCTGGCAATGTTTAAGTGCACTATCCAAACGTTCAGCGAGTAAAGTGCGGTTAGGTAAATTAGTCAACACATCGTAGTGAGCCATCTGCTCAAGACGATATTGCTGTTCTTTTGTTTCGGAAATATCGCTAAAAATAGCGATATAGTTTTTGATGGTGCCGTCATCATCTCTTACTGCACTAACCGTTAGTAATTGAGCATATATTTCGTGGTTTTTTCTCTTGTTCCAAACTTCTCCTGCCCAATAGCCGTCATTGATTATTGACTTCCATAGGTTCTCGTAAAATTCCGGAGACTGCTTTCCAGATTTAAACATACTGGGCTTGTTGCCTATTACCTCGTTTCGCGAGTAGCCGGTTATCTCTTCAAAGGTTTTGTTTACATCTATAATGTTCGATTCACTATCGGTAATAAAGATGCCTTCTCGGGCGTGAGAGAAGACACTGGCTGATAACTTTAATTTATCTTCTAAGCGTTTGTTTACAGTAATGTCTTGAACTAATGAAACGACGCTAATTACTTTGCCAGAGAAGTCTAAGATAGGGGTGCTGTACCATTCGCAAGTGATTGTTTCGAGCAATCGAGTGAGGTTATCGTTTACTCTACGAACAGTTTTTTTGCCCTCAACTAGTATTTCGAATACGTCATTTATTTCATTACGTAATTCAATTGGAACCACAAGCTCCGAGGCATGCTTACCTATAGCTTCTTCCTTGCTATAGCCAAAGATCAATTCAGCCGACTTGTTCCAATCAGTGCAGATGAAGTCAGTATCCCAGGTTACGCACCCTAAAGGTGTGTTTTCAATATGACTTGCTAAGATATCTCGACTTTCCTGCAGTGAATTTTGACTATCAATAAGTTGTTTTTCAGCATCTAGGCGCGTTCTAGCCATCTGTGCAAAACGTAGCTGTAGCTTTCTTAGCTCTATACTGCCCTTTGTCGATATCTCATCAACCTCTTTACCTTCGGCCAACGCTGTAGTCGACTTCAAAAGAGTTTTTATGGGTATCAAAACATTTTTGCGAATTAGCCATACTGAAACACCGACAAAAAATAAAACGATCAACGCCAATATGAGAGTGGTTGTCATTAATCTGGTATCAATTGCTTCAAACGTTTCTTTTAGCGGAATACCAATGGTGATGTTGATATGCTTCCCATCATCAAATAGCGGGTGTGTTACATAAACGCGTTGATAAGGGCCTTCACTGAGAAAAACAGTATTCTCTAATGCTGCGTTTGTATATGCGCTCTTATTTCCCTTTACCTTTCCCTCTATCTTTAGCTGTGTGCCTATTAGTTCTTGTCTGGTGGGGAATGCTGCTACAATTTTGTTTTCACTATCAGTTATAAATGCAACCGTATTATCGGGTAGGTAAGACTCAGAGAGTATCTCATTCCACCAATCTAGAGATATAACAGCTACAACCAACCCTACTAAATTGCCCTGTTTTTGATTTATGACGGGGTAGGCAAAATTAATACTAGTTAAATTGGTCGCTCGGTCTATTTGAAATTCACTGATTGAAAATTTACGGGTGGCGATAGCGTGTTGTATATAAGGTCGGTCGTAAACGTTCACCGAACGTTTTAATTTTCGGGCATTACATAACAATTTACCGTCTGCCCTTGGTACACCTAGATTGACATAATTACTGTTTACTTTGAGCACGTTAGCAAGGAAGCGACTGCACTGTGGTGAACTGGGCTGCTGCACTGCGTCGAACTGCGCCAAATTCTTTAGAAAATATCGCGTTTCTTCAATAAGGTTGGCTTGTATTTTAGAGTGTGTTTTTGTTGTGTTTACTGCTTGGCTAACCGCAGCTTTTATTGCTTGCTCTCTTTCAACGTATGCGTCGTAGGAGATGCCAATGAAACCGGGTATGGCAATCATAGAAATTAGAATAATAACACTTGCCTGTAGTGTCTGAAAAAGGTGTGACATGTAATTCGATTAAATCCATTTAAGCTGAGTAGTTTGGCGAACATCAGTGAATTTAGACATTAACAACTTTCTATAAAATTATATGTGCGATCAGTTAATAGCAGCTAGAGCCAGTATAGTAAAAATATTATAGAACGGTTATAAAAGATAAAATGATCTGTTTAAGTAAAGGTGATTCAATTTTTATAGGTGCAGACTTTCTTTAAAAAAATATAGCCATTAGCTAGCCCCTCTTAGCGAGTGCTATTGATAAGTAATACCATTCCTGCATTCCCACGCTTCGCTAGGAAACTTGCCAGCGCCTGTTGGGTGGGGAATTATCTACGCGTGCTGGTATACGCGGTGCTGATCTCAAAGGCGAAAAAACGTAAAAATAGAAAATCAGGGTTTAAAACAAACAAAGCCTCTTGCGAGGCTTTGTTTCGGGTTACATCAGTGTAATTTTAAAGTACATATTACTTATAAAAGTAAGGGCCAACCCAGCTAAAGCTCTCACCGTTAATGTCAACTTTGTGTTTTGCACTGTTATCATTGTTGCTGTTAGCAATAATAAATAGCTGTGTACCGCCTTTCACGTCGGTAATACGTACACCTGTGTAAGCATCGTTATCAAAAACAACCTCAAGGTTTTTAATACTGCTTCTTGAGTTAATCGACGATTCACTCACTGGGCTGTATGA
>CEPQ01130574.1_pt1 | contig 13649 bp, 12 predicted proteins | sample 530411 | NCBI WGS metagenome assembly CEPQ01 (sample SAMEA2620039, study PRJEB7988) | marine metagenome | isolation source: saline water (ENVO:00002010), including
CAATTATATCCTTAACTGGACTGGTCAACTCAATTAAACCACCTCACTGCGTGGAGTGACCTATCCCCAAAAGTAACACCGACAACTTTGGGTTGAATTAAATTTTTGTTGACGAAATTTGATTTTTTGATTACTTTTTAACCTATCGAAATGTAGCTCGTATGCAGATAAAAAGTTTTAATAAGAAAAACGAAGGGATTCGTGATGAGCTATATGACAGTTCATAATCTAAAAATTCAGACACTTGTTACGCTTGCCATCGTTCTCCTTTCTTTTTCAAGCATTAATTGTCGAGCTTATTCCTTAAAGCGAAGTAAGACATTTTCGATAGCAATTCGTTACTTAATATTCTTACTCCTGCCTTTACCTCTTCTACATTTATCGCGCAAGCCGAAGAAGGGTTTACACTCGTTTTTAGAAAAGCAAATTGAATTAAAAACGATTATTTATTTGGCAGAAAAGTCTAAATCCATTTATAGGCCATTCGCAATTCTTTAGGGAATAAGGGGTTACTAATGTAATGACTCTGCAAACATTCGAGTCAATAGAAATTTACTCTATAAGTACAAAGGAAGATCATGGCTACTATAGAAGAAATCGAAAGTCTTATTTCAAGCTTTAAAGATGCATCTAAAAAGTTTAGGTTTCGCGCATATACATGTGTAGTAATGATTTTTATTGTTATTGCATTGGCTCTTGCCTTACTTTTATATGTTCCTAAAATTGTTGACTATATTGAAAAAGAGCTGAATCAAACTCCTCAAACCGTTGAAATCGAATTACAAATACTAGAATTAGAAAGAAAGCTTTCAAAACTCATCAGCGATATTCCAGAAAACATTTGGCTTCGTAAGAGAGCAATGATGACGGCTGGTAAAAACGTAAATGAAATAGATCTAATACCACTATGGGATTTTTACGGCGGAGAATTCTATGAGGGCGGGACCTCTGGCGTTGCTTTGCCGTATAATTCAAATATATTTTTAAGTAAAAAACAAAAAAGTTATACCGGGTATCTTTTTATGATGGCAGCACCACTCCAGTAAAACTTCCTTCCAACTCAAAAATCGAGGATGTGGTTGTGGTTTACCCAATAGAGAAAAATAAAAATAAGCCTGAAAAAATCATAATTAAACTTGAGAATGATCCTACTATCTATATTACTGATATGGATTTCTCTAGTTTTACTTCAACAGAGGTCCCTTTTTCTCTAAAAAACCACACTATTTATGAAGCAATACAAACAAAAAACGGAATTTGTGCTATTTTTTGGAACCGAGATGACTATTCAAATAACTACGATAAAAATGTCAAATACCTTACTGAAAATTTCAAGAAATGGCAGTCCCCGAACAAAAACGGAGAAGATTTAAGCTCATTAATGAATATTCAACTTGGTTCTTATAGCGGCAACGCAGTGATACTTTATGATGATGATACATCAAATGAAGAATTTTTATCCGTTGATGGATGCAAGAATTTCACGTCTATTGAAAGCATCGAATATGGTTTTGAAGTCATACAACCTTCTACGAACACGACTTTATTGGTTACAGTTGATGGTGTTTACAAATATAGCGAGCCTCAAGGTATCTTAGTTGAAATTAACAGTGAGCTGAATTCCCGTCATATTGCTTTCAAAAATTCAGCATTTCAGATAACTACAGACGGTGTATTAAAAAAGCTGAACAAAAGTGACGAATGGGAGAAGGTTAGAGAATTTCCACAATTCTCAGGTGACGTCAACGTCTCATTTGCCAAAGATGACGATTCTCTATTTCTTGATAGTGGAGTCGACGTTAGTTATTCGAAAGACGGAATCGAATGGCTGCCCTTGAATATAGATATCTTTCACGATAGTAACGCTATGCATATTTATCCGGGCAACATAATTGAACTCACTTCATTAACGTATCAAAGGAAAAAAACTACAACACGTTACGTATCGACAGATAATGGTAAAAGCTTTAAGAGGCTGGATAACTTCCCCTCTGCTGATACGGATTTAATACAAGCATTTTATTCTTACGATCTATGGGTGGGCGTTACTCAGTCAGGTGAAATCTTAACAAGTACAGACTCGGGTGATAGCTGGCTTAGTAGTGACATAACAGATTGGTCCGAATCGAACAGAATAGCATGGTTACCGGAAGGTAAGGTAGTTATTACTAATGACAACGGTCATATATACTACAGAAAAAACATTTCAGAGCTTTTAGCTGTTTACAAAGAAAGCATTATAGGAAGTAAAATAAAGACAGAGGAGGAAAAATCTGCCGAACTCAGAATTAAGCAAGAAAAGCTAGAATCATTACTTGAGAAATCTCAATTTTTCTCGCTCCCAGCTCAAAAAGCAGTCTACGAGGAACTAATTGAAGAAAAGAAAAAGCTAATAGATGTTTTACAAGAAATTGAATCACAAAAGCATTCAGTGCGAATTGAGAAGCATGTCATTCGATTTAGCGTGTTTGCGGCAATGTTGTACATGGTACAAGTACTAGTAAGTGCTTATCGTTACAACGCAAAGCTCTCTGACTATTTCAGTGGTCGATTCGACGTGTTGAAGCTGGCGTTTAAAGTAAAAGGGGATTCTTTCAAAGATACGGACATGAGCGTGTTAGTTAGCTTACTTTCGCCTAATATTGATTTTGGAAAATCTGGAGATACGCCAATTGAATCAATAATTAGCGCAGCGCAGAAATTTAATAGTGGTAAGAATTGATAACAAGAGGTGGCAGGAACAAGATTGACTACTATCATTTATTATAGCAAATATCTGAAACGAAATTTATTGTAGAAGCTTCAGACAAAAAAATTGACTGTTAGCTGTTAGCTGTTAGCTGTAGTTCAAGGATATCATCTCATATCGTTCCCGCTTCTTATTTTGGTACACAAAGGACCTTTTCCAAATTCATTTCCCAATGGTTTTATAAATTTTGAGCATATCCCTGTTAACAATTCTCGTGGAATTATCGTATCATTTTATCCACTCCCAGACTTTCTAGAATAGTCATTAGGCCAATCTTCTACAACTTTGATAGCATTTTGACAATCATCTTGGATTTTTTTAATTGATTGACCATTTAACTCGTGTCTCCCTTTGGGTATGATATCTATGACATTTAGTGCCATACGTGAGAAATTTATGTAGTCTTTTGCAGTTGCTTTTGACTGTGCAATGATAGCCGCACACACGTCCTCTTTGTTCTCATCTTTACATACAGCTCTTGATTCCAAAAATCGAAAAAATCGGGCTACCCCCTCATCACAGACCTCAAAGTGAGCAATCAGATTGTTGTAAACATAAGCATATTTTGTGTCCAACTCGACTAACTTTTTGCATAGCTCCCTAATAGTTGAAGGAATTTTTATGGATACTAAAATTAAGTTTCCTTGTGAAGCGGAGTCCGCATTTCTTTTTAAAGCGCATACAAAAGCCAGAACTTATCCAGCTTCATTGAAAAGAATTTGAGATAGAGTTTTCTGTATAGAGCGCTTATCCAACAATATTTGAAAATGTTTTTTTAGCCAAAAAATAAGCATTGCAACTAACAAGGGAGATGCCAACTTCAACGTATCTACAATCGATAAATCCATATAACTCCTCCTATGTTCGCCAAAGAGGAACAAGTAAATGTGTATCCAGTCAAAGCTTATGAAGTTTTCTATTAAACTCTACTTTCCCAAAATCTTCACAAGGTAGTATTAAATGACAATTTGTAGACGGTCAGCCTTAAGGCATTTTATGCCAAAAGAACAAACTAGGTCACTTGTTTTTAATTCGGCTGGTGGTTCTTCAAGCTTAGATAAAGAAGTCTGAATAAGCATTCCAATAATTACTGAATACCTAAGACTCAAGACACTTGCCTTCGACTCATAGCCCTCTTAACTTCTATATAGAAACTCATAACAGTGTGAAATGAATGATTGCTGAACCTCTCAAACCATAGCTCGAATTCACAGTAAGGATTGAATATCCATGCCCCTATTTTTTTCAGTTACTCTAGTAGCTGTAAAAACCTTCCATCTTTATACGATTTCTTCAGCAATGTTAATCTGCCTACATTTTAAATAAAAAATTTTAGGGCTTTTACTATCACGGGAGCTAATGTAGCCGCGTTATCTTTAACATACGCTTCTTTTTCTGCATCTGATGTTTCGCTTTCAACTCGACTCATCAACTCTAAAAATTTTTTTCTGTCTTCTTTCAAACTCATTAGCCTATCAATATCTCTATCTCTAAGATTCGAGATTGAACTTATTTCGCTTGCCAACTGCTTGTTCGTCAACTCTGCGGCCTTCTCTGCTGCCTCTGCATATCGTCCCATTTTTATCACCTAACTTAGTTACCAATATTTTCATCTATCGTATGCTGCTGAAAAAATTTTTGAATCGCTTTTGTCCACTCATCGAATCCCGTTGATTCATCGTATAAGGGAAGTTCTTGAAGTGTCTTATATGACTGATGTGTTAACTCACGCGTTGTTTCACGTAACTCCTCTGCTCGGTCCTTGCCAAGTATCCCATCAAATAGTGCATTCGTAGCGTTATCCTTTTTCATCTCAGCCTCCAATCTTGCAGTAATAATGGACTGTGCTTGAATGATGTCTCCATAACTTTGGTTGATAAGCTCTAATTCTTTTCTACGGCTCGTCTCTAGTGGTTTTATAAGAGATTCACGGAATAAGCTAATCTGTTTATTCGCATCAGCGGCAAATTCAATCATAATTTGCCCAGCTTCATCGCTTCCCAATAGTGACATTATGTGACTTGTAGCAGTCGCCTTTTTGTCATCGGGTATATAATTGTTTATGACCTTATCGATATCATCTCGCTCACTACGCCTTAGAGGTGTTAGTTTTGAGCTAAGAGCGCTGACAAACCTTTTCGATTCGCTAGGGTCACTGAGATATAATTTGCTTGCGTCTTCTATTTGCGAGCGTAATTTCCCAGACAGGCTTGATGCATTTTCCAAATCGTCTAACACAGAACTTTGTCCTAACATGTTTCTTAGAAATAGAGGCTTCCATTCGTTATCTACAAAATCGTTGGCATTTTTTATCTTCTCGTCAAAGTATTGATTTGTTATCTCTATGTGGACATCTTTTAGCGTAGATAATCTCCCTGACGTTGTAGCGGAAAGTTCTACAGTTTCTGAAGTCACAGAGGAGCAACCTGCCGCTACTGACACAAATAACAATAATAATATTCCGACAATTTTTTCTATTCTCACTTTCTAAACTCCATTTATTGTTTTAGATTTTTTTAAGAACATCGCTTATTAACTTATTTATGGCGTCAATGACGTCGGGGTCGGCCCCATCATTAATTAATGTCTGCTTTTCATAGTTCAACTTCTTAAGCGTTTCGACTGTCAAAAGTTTCATTGTGTACTCTGCTCTGGCTTTATTTTCAACAGCAACTTTGTCTTCTGAGGCCTTTACACGCCCTTTTACTAAAGTCACAAGTGCTTCGACTAACCTTCTTAGAATTGCCTCTACAGCATCAGAAGAGAACCCTCCCAGAAATGCCAGCAAAGGTTTGTCGAATTCTAAGTCACCAGATACGTCAATAGTAAATACCTCGGCTAAAACAAAACCCGAAACTATACCAATTATCAGCCTTACCCAGTACGAAGACTGATATGCTGGATCGTAAGTTCTATTCACAATGTACCCATACATTGCATGAAGGTTGTAAAAGCACGCTCCAAGTCCAGCTGCGGTCATATATGTAATTCCCACAAGCCAATTCTCGAAAGGGCTTCGATAGAGAAAACCTGCGTCTAGAACTTCCGCAGTGACTTCTTCGCTTCCACCGATATAAACAAACAAGATAAGAAAAACTAAACTTACGAAGAGCATAGAGCCAACAATTGCGGGGGCGTCAGCAAGGAAGTTGTACCACTTCGTAGAAGTTTTAACCGAGTAACGGGTCCCCTCGGGCACTACGGGAGCAATTAATTGGCATAATCTATAATGGACTTCAGTTAAATCAGCAATGACTGCTGATGCCTTATCTGTTGAGGGTAATCTCGCGCAATAGTTACCATTTTTATCAGGTAAGAACTTTTCTATACTCTGAATTGTTACAATGTCATATGGCTCAACCTTCATACCCCGGCTTTGGGCATATCTTGCCATATTCCTTGTATCCAACCAGATTTCCTGTAACAGTTTCGTAGAAAATGGCTCGCTAACTTGTTCTTTATTTTCGGTGGTTTCCATACTCTAATCCTCGGATTGGGTATTATTGAACGCCCAAATCTCTATTTAACTCTATGAAAACGGGAATGTGATCAGATAATTGGCGCTTCGATATCTTCATTGTTTCTTCTGTTCGGTCGCCATAAACAAATGCTGTAGCATCAAAAGCATGACCAGACTTTTCTTTAATCCACCTCATCATGCTTTCAGTAGCAAAAATATGATCATAAGAGCTGATGTATAATGTTTCTTTACCTATAGTCGTATTGTCGTCCGAGGTAAGTTGATACAAGCCCGCTTTTTTGAGCATCTTTTTTATCGGCGTTTTATCCGTAGAATAATTAAAATCTCCGGCGAGAATAATATCCTCTTCAGGCAGAAAACCTCTCAAATAACGTATATAGTTTGCGATGGCATTTACCTCACCCTCTCTTGTTCCATCTGAATCGTCACTCCATCTGGTATGAATTAGTATGAGCGTGAAATCTATTCCTCTCCAATCAAAAGAGACCATGAATGGGTCGTTTCTAAAGTCTTCATTGTAATCCCAAACATTACTAATAATGCCATTACCCAATTCGACAATATCCCTATCCCAGACTACTCCATAAGACTCATAATATTTTCCATTAGGCCGATGAGTTCTCATTCCAAATGCGTAGCCCCAGCCCCTTTGAGATTCACTTTGCTTGTTTAATTGTCCTACCAGAGAACGCAAGGCTTTCTCATCTTTCAACTCAACAATGCCGCAAATGTCAAAATTACTGATGACTTGGGCTAGCATTTCGTAGCTTTGGTTTGCATGTTGAAACCACTTTATATTGTATGACGCCACTATTAAATTTGATTGGTTATCCTGTTTTAATATCTGCGTCTTGTAGTCAGCTAAAGCAGAGGTAGTCAAGAAGAGCGTAAAAAAAGTAATGAAAAATAGTGGCCTAGCAGTTACTTTCCAGCTTAAACTGCTGATACGAGGGCATGCCAGAGGCTTGTGAGCGTACAGTAGTTGATTTTGAAATTTAGGTATGTCTTTAATTTTTGTAGGAGAGATAAGGCGTGTATGAAAATTCAGACGGAGTTTCAGCTCTGGTTTTGGAATTGGCTGAGATGCCTTATTGTTGATCATTTAAAAATCCTTTTAGCTCATCACTTTCATACTCCTCGCTTTAGAATGAACCCAACTGTACATTTTTTCAACAGATTTAAGGCTTTTTTCATTCAATTTTTGTAAAAAATAGCATGACGCCGAACTTTGCAAAGCTTATCGATTTGATTTACTTAGTATTGAAACAACTATGAGATAGTAACAACCTTCTGCCTGTTGAGAGTACAATAGGGGTTGCAGGGTATGAAAAGTCCCTTCGAGGCATAGGGCACATTAAGGATGAATAGGTTTAGCCATCCGTTGGAAATTTTTGTCTATGCAATACTCTAAATACTACCACCGATAAAGAAAAAATGTTGGCTAGCCTAAAAATTTTTGCAGAGTATGCGGATGATATCTTGTTCCAACAGAAACATCTCATCAATTAACTCATCGTCGGAAAAGGCGTTAAACTTGGGGTCTTTTCTAACATCGAGAAGCGGGTTTTCTTTATTCACAAAGCGGATAAATGCCTCTGCCCCATCCATATCAGAGGTGTAGGCAAGGTAAGTGTCTGCGACAATAGCTCTAACACCGTTAATACATGAGTACTCCATATAAAAATCCTATTCTGAACAGTTGTTCTAATTAACCTATCAAATTTAGTTTAAATAAGTAACTGAACACTCGAACAGTTCTTCAAAAATATGGTGTTAGCCTTGACTTAGGTTCACCTCAATTTTTATGTTTATTGCAAGCCGCTTGCATCTTGCCGATGGTTCTTTTCTCACTGGAGATAAGCGTCAGCTGATACTTATTAATGACAGTCATAAACCTATCTATGTACTGACACCGATAGGCATGATTCGGAGGTAACCACTCATCTATCCCCTTAGCTCCTTTCTGACGATTGAGTGTCGCTTTTACTAGTAAAAGGTTGTCAGGATCATTTGCAAACTGTTGACGCCTTTCTCTCGACCATTTATCACCTCCATGCCCATGCGCGAACTTCAGCGGTACAATGTGGTCAAGGTCTAGTGCGGTAGAGTCGGTAAATGTACCATCTGAATATGGGTCATACCATTCACCTACAGCGACTAGACATGCTTTATCGGTCTTAAAAACAACAGGAAGGTTTGATGTTTGAATCAATAATTCATGACGGGTATTTTGACAATCGCTATCACTATCAATCCAATGTGGCCAATCGGCCCTATCATAGATTGATGTATAGCTCCTTCCCTCGATTAACGCCTCTTCCTCAGCTTGCTCATACGATGAATTCGTTTTAGGCAAACGGCCACCACTATCTAAGCACGCATCTACTGTGCTAAATGCCTCGAAGTTTTTGGTTCGATGGTAAGATTTGCTAGATAGATCATGACATATGCCGGACTGGCTTTTTTTTACTTGGGCATAAGCGTCATCTGGTAACGAACATGAGAAAGTGAAGATACTTAAAAGAAAGAGTATTGGTATATTGCGCTTCATAAATTGTTAGCTTACTTAGTTTGTTCAACAGCCCTATTATGAGGTATTAGATAAAATTTGTTTATCTCTACGGTCATATTCGATTCTATCTATATCGCTAGAGCGTGTAATTTATTTCAATAGTGCCCCAACTAAAATATGGTCTAGCTCATCAGCTATTGAGCCCATATGAAGCCAGTTGTGGCCTCACAGAAATCTCGTGTTTGCCATTTAAATTACTGAGCGACTATGTATGTAGCTACCACATTGCTGACAACTATTTGTCTTTCCGCTCCACTCAAATTCGCATGATAGGCATTTGTGGAGTGAGTTTTCACTGAAATTATTAAAGCCTCCCATGATACGTTCTCTACTTAAATGCTTAGCCCCCTCTGATGCTTTGTCACTCCCGAGCATCACGATATATTCGTTCAGCGCTCCATCTAAAGCAGCTTTTTTTAGTTGTTCTATTTCTTCTTTATTTTTGGGCGATCTCGACGCTGCCGTAGCATGTGCTTGCCCTGACTGATTGCTAGGGTGAGTAGGATGAATCAAAGAAGCAGCACCCATAGTGCGTTCATTGTGCTTCCCTTCATTCTTAAGTATCTCTAGCCGCTGAATCGCATATTTATTGAAGTCTTCCTCAGCTCTTCGCTCTCTCGGGTGATAACGCCATTTTTTACCCACATATGATTGCGCCAAGAAATTCGACAGTGCCTTTTTATACTGCCCTGATGTGATATTTTTAAATGCGCTTTTGATTTCCATTGCATTAATTTCAATCAAACCCACCCGACTACCAGCCTGAACATCTACTTTGGGAAATGCTCTTCCCTGATAAGTTATATAAACTAGGATTTCCCACCCATCTACATTCAGTATTAAGTCGAAAACAGAACCCATTCTTCGCTGCTCTATTTCTACTGAGCTGAAACCCATCATGTTTTCATCACAAATAATATAGGTCTTCGTTTCTTCATCTTTCCTTAGTGGCAAAAAACTGGGAATCGGCAAGCTAAACACCTTCTCATATTTGGGAAGTAGCATATGAGCACCGCACTCAAATAATTGTTTTGCCATTAACCTTACTGAAACAGCGAACGACATGTCACATGGTTTCTCTGTTTCTTTTTTAATTCGCCTTGCGTGTGACTTATGTGCGAAGTGCCACTCTTTTATGCCGCCCTTACGAGCTATAAGTGGTGTTTTACATGATGGACAAATACAGTTGCAACGCTCTCCTTTTTCTACCTCACCGACATCAACAAGATCGCCCGTTGCGGTTTGTTCCCCAAAGGGTATTAAATTGTCCGATGAAAAGCTCAATTTTACCTCCCTGTAAAATGATTAAACTTAAGCAAATGCTACGTGCATCGATATCTGAGGCACTGTATTTCAGTGGCGTACTACGGAGAAACTAGTGTAGTTTAGCTGTAGAAAGTGTATTGAGTCGATGAACAACAACGCAGTGTCAATATTAAAAGTGATTTAAGTGAAGAGCACTTAACTGATGACTTGCTTCACTGGGTTGATGGAGAAGATAAGGTCTTCTCAACTATAAACTTACCATTCTGAAAACAACCCTCTGTGAATTCGCCGTTGGGTTTGAGTCTAGTGAACCGACCTATTGTTTCAGATGTCCCGTATAACACGTTTTCTGTTAGTAGAAGCTCTTTTGATATCGAACCCGACAAAGAATCTTCACTTACTTGCTTTGCTAGCTTGAAAACATCTAATGCATCCATATCGTCTCCGGGGTTTACGAGCAACCTATAGATTAATTAAATGGGGGGAGAGGCGTAGGTAGCGCCTTCCCCCACTATGTATCGCGATAATACACAACCTCACTTGCAGTATAGCTCAAAATTCTTTCAAAAAAGAGAAGGTTTTTTTCGATTACGTGCATTAGCCCAACGACTGAAAAAGCTAATCGCTTTTTTCCATTTCAATATGAACCATTCTGCGCTATTGCTTTGAATACAGAACTACCCACCTTATTGCCTATACTTGTCTATAACAACGCATCATGCTCACTGTAGGCTTCTTCAGTGAGAGGCCGCAATGTTTTCATTATTGCTAAAAGCTCGTTATTCTCGTTCATCGTATTCGTTATGAACGAACAGACACTATCGAGAAACTTTTCAGGTATAAACGTTAGCGAACTTTTTATTTGAGGTTCTTGCAATATTTGATTCGAACGTTCTGAATTTTCGATAAAGTGGCAGACACAAATAAAATGCACCAAAATAATAGATAAGATGAGAGGAAGGGTGGAAGTTCAATATGGGAAGGTTTGACCAAGCATTTGCTTTAATTAAAGAAAACTATCAAATTTCTAACGTAAAAAACTCTCCCGGCATGTCAATATCTGTTAGTTTTCAGAAGAGTATTGAGCATTTTCACTTTGGAGCAGCATGTTTAGAATCCAAAGCTTTGATCAATCCGAGTACTAAATTCCATGCAGCATCGCTTGCGAAGCAATTCACAGGGGCGGCAATTTGCCTTCTAGAAAGAGAAGGGAAGTTAAAGCTAACTGATACAGTTGCCACTTATCTCAAGTTCATACCACAAGTTGCAACCAAAATAACAATCCTTCAGTTATTAGATCATACAAGTGGCTTACGAGACCAGTGGGTATTGAAGTTTTTGGCTGGGTGGCGAGATCATGACCTTTTTACAATGGATGATGCCATTCGTCTCACTTCTCGCCAGAAAGAATTAAACTTCTCCCCTGCTAGAGAGCATTCTTATTGTAATACTGGATATACACTGCTTGCATTGATTGTAGAAAATATCAGTGGTGTCCCTTTCGAACTCTTCATTGAAAGTAGACTATTTACTCCAGCGAAAATGGCGAATAGCTTAATGAGAAGAGAGCACAACCGTGTATTAGACAATGAGGCACTAGCATACCGGTTCGATGAAGAAAACCGCAACCATTACCGTTCATTGCCACCCTTCAACATTATCGGCGCAACGTCTTTGGTCACTACAAGTGAAGATCTTGTTAAATGGGCTGCCTTTATTCAAAAAAATGGCTTAATTAATTGTTATAAAAAGGGAAAACTAAGTGACAAACAGGAAATTAATTATTCACGAGGTTTAATAAAAAGTAAGTTTGGTGAAGAACATGTCTTGTATCACAGTGGTTGGGACTATGGGTATAGTTCTTTAATTATGATTTTTCCAAAACAAGAATTGTCTATCGCTATCTTAGCAAACTGCTACTCACCGAGCCTAGATGTGTTAGGTATTCTACTGGCTAATAAAGTTATGGATCTTGGAGAGCAATACCAAGCTATAGCTGAGGCTTCACTATCTGATGAACTTCATTGTCCAAAGACGACATATAATTCTGAATTGTTTACTGGGGTGTATTCCAATAGCAATACTGGAGAATTACTTAGTTTCAAAAAAAGCGACTCCGGGCCAATCTTAGATATTGCTCAAGGGTATCCGTTAATAAAGCTAAATGATGATGAATTTTTAATTCAAGGAACTATCAGTAAGATCAAGTTTGACGGTCACGATAAATTATATAGAAGCGTAGCTGGAAGTTGGAATGAGTATAGTCGCTGTGTGGTTACACAACCTAGTATAAGAAATGAAAGGACAGTAGGTTTCTACTACTCAGAAGAACTGAATTCTGTACTCGAAATTTCTTGCGAAGAAAAAAACTTACAATTGAGCTTTCCGAGAGGAGAGAAATATAAACTACGTCATTTATCCGGTGACAAATATGTATTTAATGGAATGACAGTTTTGTTTAAGATTGGAATGAATGACGAAATTATCATCAATATATCTCACCCAAGGGCGACTAATATTAAATTTATAAAGGGACATAATAGTGAATAAGTTTTTAATATTTATTTTGGTAGGGATTCTTATTACGCTTTCTATTACTATTTATTTTACTAGCCAATATCAAGAAGCCATTAGCCAAGATAAAACGGCTTTCTTTGTTTCTATCCTCTCTTCAATGTGGCAAGACATTACCTTTTTCCTGTTAGTTGGTGTAACTGCAATATTAGCCCAATTTTATCAGCACAAAGGTGAAATACTAAGAAAGCGTGTACACAACCTTTTCTCTAATGATGAAGTTTCCTATTCAACTATTTCATATGTAGAGAATCAAATTCGTGATCTATCAATATATTGTTCAGATGCAGCATCAATTCTAGAAGTTCTTGAATACAGTAAGAGTAAGAAGGCGTATAGGGTTTCTTTTCATAATAAGTATTACCTCTGCAACATGTTTGGTGATGTTCCATACGAATCCGTAATTATGGCAAATGTTGCTCCAGACTTGATAAGGGACGATATTGAAGTATTGGGGGAGATTAGTTCTATTAGTCTAACCAGTGAAAAGGGTGAAAAAAAAGATTTTTTAAACGGAGATCATGTAATCCCCTCAACAGGCTTTAGCCAACCAATAACTGTAAGTTTAGATAAAAAAGGACGAGCCATTTATGAAATGAAGTGGTGGTCTTGGGTGGACCAGCATGGCAACAGCGGTTTCAGCATGAAGCGTTTAGCTGAAAAATATCAAGTGTCAATTGAGAATAAGTCTAGTTTACAGGTGGGGTTCACTACAAATGAAAATGAACCACCTGAATACATAAAATTTGGAGAGAAAAGAATCATTAGCAATAGACAAGATGTTCCTCCAAATGAAAGGACAGAGTTTTGGTGGTTTCCACCTAAAGGTCTTGAAGAAGATATTGCTAGAAGAGAGTATAAACTTCACCCTATTCTCAGCAGTCATCGACAGGGAGAAAAACCAATAGACCCTATCTAACGTGAACTAGCTTTAGTATAACTCTAAATCTTAGTTCCCAATGTTGAGGTGGTTTAATTGAGTTGACCAGTCCAGTTAAGGATATAAT
>CEPQ01053438.1_pt1 | contig 13515 bp, 9 predicted proteins | sample 530411 | NCBI WGS metagenome assembly CEPQ01 (sample SAMEA2620039, study PRJEB7988) | marine metagenome | isolation source: saline water (ENVO:00002010), including
CACTGCATGCAGTTGTTCTATAACCTCAGTGATCCCGCCATGGAAGATGCTTTGTACGAGATCGAATCCATGCGCCAGTTCGCCGGGCTGAAGCTGGACCGTTTGCCAGACGAAACCACGATTCTCAAGTTCCGCCATTTCCTGGAGCGCCACGGCCTTGGCAAAGTGTTGTTCAAAGAAGTGAACAAGCACCTTGAGAAAAACGGCCTGATGCTGCGCGAAGGCAGCATTGTCGACGCTACGATTATTTCTGCGCCCAGCTCCACTAAAAACGATAAGGGCGAAAGAGATCCGGAAATGCATCAGACCAAGAAAGGGAATCAGTGGCACTTCGGCATGAAGATGCACATCGGCGTTGATGACACTCTCGGGTTGATCCATAGCATCGACACCACGTCGGCCAACGTTCATGACATCGTGCCCGCGGGAAACCTGCTGCACGGGTACGAGCAACGAGTGTTCGGCGATGCCGGTTATCTTGGGATCCAAAAGCGGGATGAGCATAAGGATCGCAAAGACGTCTCTTGGTTCATTGCCAAACGACCTGGGGCTCGGAAGAAACTGGATGCCGACAAGCTGAAAGCCGAAAAAATCAAAGCCAGTGTACGTGCCAAAGTGGAGCATCCATTCCGCTACATCAAGCAGGTATTCGGTTATGGCAAGGTCCGCTATCGCGGCCTGGCCAAGAACAACAACCGGCTGCACTTGCTGGCCGCGTTCAGCAACCTGCTGATTGGTGAAAAATATCTGCTGGCGTAGGGTCAGTGCGCCTGTTTTCCGCCAAAACGGCGGGAAGTGGGCAAAAAACGAACAAGTGGGGGGGTGATCATGCCCAAATTGCGTTTGAATGGCTTTTTTTAGGATCTGAAAAGCGACTCAACGGAAAATGGGCGTTAATCAGACCCTCCTTAAGAGCCTGTTTTACATCAAGAATTTTCCTGACATTGTGAGCGAGTGCTCGCCTCATCCTTTTGGTGGGTGTTATACTGCACGCGTTTTATTGTACCGGGTTTTGTTTGTGTGCAAATCATAGAGTTTGGTTGGGTATGCAATGTGATGGTCCACGTGTACTGTCTGGTGTGATTCAGCCAACGAGATAACAGGTGACAGGATTTGCCGGAATCGATCTGGACAGCATCACGAGGGATTGCTGCCAATGTTCAATTATCAGCTTTTTTCGATGGACACCAGATCCGCAGAATCCGGCCCTGGAGTCGGGCTGTGCCTATGGATCGGGTTGTTGGTTGGGGCAATAAAGCGAATACAGACAAAGCACGACGTTTTGCACAGAAAGCGTCACTGCAATACTGTCGTCTTGAAGATGGCTTTGTTGGTTATGCTGGACATCCCAGCCATGATAAGCAACGCCTGTCGCTGATTGTTGACAGCGTTGGTATTTATTACGACGCCACGCAGCCTTCGGGGTTAGAAGCTCTTTGTCTGAATTCTGATCTTTTGTCCGACAATGATTACCAGCAGCGTGCTCAGTATTTAATTCAGCGCATCACGACGATGGGTATTTCCAAATACAATCATTCGCGCACGGCGGTTCCGGATTGGCTGCTGCAGGCCAGTGAAACCTGTGGTGTGGTGTTGGTGGTTGATCAGACATTCGGTGATATGTCGGTCAGTGGCGGACTGGCGGACGCACAGAGTTTTCAGCACATGTTGGCGTCGGCTTTAGCCGATTATCCCAACCATCGTATTGTTATCAAAACGCATCCGGATGTTTTACTGGGCAAGAAACAAGGCTATTTTTCGACGGATGCTTTGCAGAATCCAAGAGTTGTTTTACTCACTGATGATTGCAATATCGCTGACCTGATGACGGCTGTTGCGGCGGTTTATTGTGTCACTTCGCAGCTTGGCTTTGAGGCGTTGTTGTACGGAAAGCCTGTGTATTGTTTTGGAATGCCGTTTTATGCCGGGTGGGGGCTGACGAACGATGCATTATGTTGTGAGCGCAGAAGCATCGATTTAACTTTGCCGCAACTGGTTAGCGCTGCTTTGATTATCTACCCGCGTTACGTACATCCTGAAAGTGGTCATCGCTGCGAGGTTGAAGAGATTGTTGATTGGCTGATGCTTCAGCTGGAGTCGGTGAACGGACAGCCTGTCGATGTCTGTTATGCCTGGGGATTTTCTTTGTGGAAGCGGGCGTTTATTCCGGCATTCCTTGGCCGAATGGCAGCCCGTGTAGAATTTGTGAATAACGAAGATGCACTGGTTCGGAAACTAGAAGCGGTGCCTTCTTCCCGCAGTGCCTTGTTGTTGTGGGGAGCTGGTCATCAGGATCTGTTGCAACGTTTAGTGGCATTGCGTAATGGGCAGCAGACACCGGTCTGGCGCATTGAAGATGGTTTTGTGCGCTCGGTGGGGTTGGGTGCGGATTTGCGTCGGCCGTCTTGTCTGGTGGTGGATAAGGGCGGTCTTTATTACCAACCGGATGAGAAGTCAGACCTGATCGGTTTGCTTAATCACAGCCAGTTGAGCGCTGCGCAGTTATCCCGTGGCCTTGAGCTTCAGCGGATGCTGCAGGCGTTGGCAGTTACCAAATATAACGTGGGTGAGCGTGCGCCAGGTCATCAGGCCGCAATACTTGCCGGATATCATCAGCAGGCAAAGGGGCGGCCATTGTTATTGGTACCTGGCCAGTATGAGAAAGACTTATCCATCGCCTGCAGTCGTGGCAGTATTAAAAGTAATTACGGTTTATTAGAGCAGGTCCGTCATGACTTTCCCGGTGCCTATATTATTTATAAAGAGCATCCGGACCTGTATTCCGGGGTGCGTTCTGGTGCATTGGGAAAAGAAAAAGCGCTGGCTCTGGCTGATGCTTATGTTACCGATCTGGATATGCATTATCTGCTCGAAGGTTGTGACCGGGTATGCACAATGACGTCTCTCAGTGGCTTTGAAGCTTTGGTGCGTGGTAAACCGGTGACGGTGTATGGTTCGCCCTTTTACGCCGGTTGGGGCCTGACGGATGACCGTCTGGATTTTCCGCAGCGTACTGCCCGCCTGAGTACTGCTGGTCTTATGTATGTGTGTCTGGTGCAATATTGCCGTTATGTCAATTGGGATACCCGTATGCTGACATCCGCTGAACGTGTTATTGAGCAGCTGGCGAACGAGCGGGCAGAATTATCGGGTCGTGCGCGTCAGCTTAAGAGCAGCTGGCCGGAGCGGCAGTTGCGTAAAGCAAAATACTTATTTGATGCGTTATTGGGTTAGACCATGCAGGTCTGATCCGTTAAAGGATATTTGTGGCAGTATTATTTTTACAGGGACCGATGGGGCCTTTTTTTAAGCAGCTGATTCTTGCATTGCGTAAGCAGGATGTTGCTGCCCATAAAATTAATTTTAATGGTGGTGATTGCTGGTACAGCAAGGGTATCGGCGCTACTGATTTTACTGGCACAGCAGAAGAATGGCCGGATTTTTTACGGAATTATATTCGCGATCATCAGATCCGTACGGTATGTGTGTATGGTGATTGTCGTTTGTATCACCGTATTGCACGTCAGGTGACTACAGATCTGGGGGTTGGTTTTTATGCCTTTGAAGAGGGCTACATCCGTCCGAACCATCTGACCTTTGAACGTGATGGTGTTAATGGCTACAGCGGTATAAGTGCAGAGCGTATTGCGCGCTGGGAAGATAAAGAGGTCGAGCCTGAACTTGCTATCGGCGGTCATCTCTGGAACCGTATTCGCTATTGTTCGGCGTATTATAATGTGGCTGCTATCCGCCACTGGCGCTTTCGGCATTATCAGCATCATCGTTCATTTTCACCGGTGTATGAAGCGGCTTGTTGGTGGCTGGCTGGTGCGCGTCATTATCTGTACAAACTGACGGAGCGCGGCAAACTGAAGCAGCTTGTGCGCAACTTTGACCGGCGTTATTTCCTGTTGCCTCTGCAGGTTTTCAACGATGCCCAAATCCGCTTTCATTCGCCGTATGAGTCTGTCGCACAGTGTATCGAAGAGGTGGTCGCTTCATTTGCGCAGCATGCGGAGTCGCAGGATTGTCTGGTGATTAAGCATCATCCGATGGATCGTGGCCACATTCATTACGGCGCTTTAATTCAGCAGCTGCAAAGCCGTTATGGATTAGCTGGACGGCTGGTGTATTGCCATGATCTGCATCTGCCGACGCTGCTGGCTCATGCTAAAGGGGTGATTACTATCAACAGTACCACGGCGATTTCGGCGTTTTATCATAAAGCGTCTGTTAAGGTGCTGGGTGATGCGTTTTACAATATTCCCGGTATTTGCAGCCAGCAGCCGTTGCAGGAATTCTGGCAGAAGCCGGCGGAGATTGATTACGATCTGTTTTTGCGTTTCCGGAATTATTTGTCACATAACGGCCAGGTTAACGGCAGTTTTTACCGCCGTCATGCATTTACAGTAGAGCGTGTGATTGAGTCGATGCGAGATAATGGCCTTTTCCGAAGATCTGGTGATGCTACGGAATGCGGGCATAAAAAAGCCCGGGAGACCCGGGCAACTGAATGGTAGCTTATCGAGAGCACACCACCTCAGAAACTGTGAAATCAGAAGTTAACACCAATGGTGAAGTTGTGAGTTTCCAGTGCCGGGTTGTAGTCATAACGGTCACCGTTTGACATGTGTTCCCATATGTATTCAACGTAAGTGTTACCCTGCATCTGATATTTACCACCAAACGCGTATGTCCATTGTACAGGGCCGCCATAACGCTTACGGCCGAAGTCGTGACGGGTCAGCCAGTGTACTTTACTGGTGGCTATCAGCTGTAATTTAGAACCAAAGCCAGCCAGTGGAGTAGCAATGGATGGCCCGAAGCTGTAGTTATAGCCATGCAGGTCATCAGCATTCAGCTGGGCTACAGCAACTTCAAGTGATGGAATCAGCAGCCCTACGCTGTACTGCGAGTATTCCCGGCGGAAGTAAACTTCCTTAGTGTCGATGGTGACGTTCTGCTGAGTGGTTGGGGTGCCCACCCGGAATCCCATTGAATGATTCAGATATAAAGAGTCCAGATACTGATCCAGTGGCAACGGCGGAAGTACCAGACGTGTCTCCGCATTTGCGGAAAATGTGATCATGGCAGCGATAACAATCAGCAGTAATTTTTTCATGGTCAGGCCTCGTTTCTTTAGCGGTTGTTGCTCTCGATGCCTTCAGGTTAGAGCCATTTTTTTTGTTTGCTGATGGTTTGTTCAAACATCAACAAAACCCCTAAACAGTTGTTACGAGGTGGGACGGAACGTTACAAAGACGAAATTCTGACGTTGCTTGCATGGGATTTTGCGCTACTTATTTGTCGCCTTGTGTCGGATGTAAGTAGGATTGTTGGTGATTTATTAATCACAACGTATGAAAGTCAGCTAATAAAAAAGTGCCAGAAAAGAGATGTTACTTAATTTGATGGGAAAACGGGCTGAGCAGAACGCTCAGCCGCGTTAAATACTGCTGCCTCAGTTGTTGGCGTGCAGTTCTTCGTTGAGCTGAATGGCGCTCTTGTTGGTCACGCACTGAACGGCACCGGTGATGGAATCACGACGGAACAACAGGTCGGATTTACCGGCCAGATCACGGCCTTTAACTACTTCAACCACGTTTTTCTGATCGTCCAGCACCTGAATTTTGGTACCGGCGGTGACGTACAAACCGGCTTCAACGGTGCAGCGGTCACCCAGCGGGATACCGATACCGGCGTTGGCGCCGAGCAGGCATTTTTCACCGACAGAAATAATGATGTTACCGCCGCCAGACAGGGTGCCCATGGTGGAGCAGCCACCGCCCAGATCAGAGCCGTCACCGACCACAACACCGGCAGAGATACGGCCTTCAACCATAGAAACGCCCATAGTACCGGCATTAAAGTTAACAAAGCCTTCGTGCATGATGGTGGTGCCTTCGCCAATGTAAGCGCCCAGACGCACACGTGCGGTGTGTGCAATACGCACGCCTTTCGGTACCACGTAATCGGTCATGCGCGGGAATTTATCCACGCTGTTGACGCTCAGCAGGTCGCCGTTCAGGCGGGCTTCCAGTTGTGCGGCCGGCAGTTCATCCAGATCGACTGCGCCTTTATTGGTCCAGGCAACGTTGGGCAGCAGGCCGAAGATACCGGCCAGATTCAGACCGTGTGGTTTTACCAGACGGTGAGACAGCAGGTGCAGCTTGAGGTAAACCTCTGGGGTAGAAGAGGCCTGTTCATCGGCGGCCAGAATAGTCACCACAACCGACTTTTCGCTTTCGGTACAGGCGCGGGCCAGGGCAGCCTGCAGCGGATCGGCGCTGTCGAGTGCTGCAGCAAAGGCTTCCAGTTCGCCACCATCCACATCCAGGGCAACGTTGCCTTCTTCATAGCCCAGTGCGCTTTTGGCGGCGTCAATCAGGGCGGCGGCCGGGTTCAGCAGTGGCTGCGGGTAAAATACTTCGAGCCAGTCACCTTTGCTGTTTTTGGTGCCGACACCAATGGCCAGGGCAAATGCGTTTGTCATAGTCATTCCTCAGATCGGGCGCTGATGCGCGTTCTATTTAATTAAGCGCTTTCCGCCCAGTCATTCCGCCGCTATTCTGGTGCTGGATAATGCCAGCCACGAAGTCCGGGCTTATGCCGGGTCGGCCGATTTTGCTGATGATTCACGCTTTGGCCATGTTGATATGGTGCAGGCCCAGCGCTCGCCAGGGTCAACCTTAAAACCTTTTATTTATGGTCTGGCGATAGAAGACGGGCTGATTCACTCCGCCAGTTTATTGCGTGATGTACCGCGTTATTTTACCGACTATCAGCCGGAAAATTTTACCCGCCATTTTTCCGGCCCGGTGTCGGCCACCGAGGCGTTACGGCAGTCGCTTAATTTACCGGTCGTGCAGGTGCTGGAAGCCGTTACTCCGGAGCGCTTTGCCGCCGCTCTTGCCAATTCCGGAGCACGCTACCGTATTCCCGGTGACGGTAAAGCCAACCTGAGTATGGCGCTGGGTGGTGGTGGATTATCGCTGGCGCAGCTGGTGCAGCTGTATTCCTCCATCGCTAATCAGGGGCAGGTGTGGCCGCTGCGTTATCTGACGGAAGAGTCACCATCGGCTGCCGGCTCACGCTGGTTATTTTCTGCAGAAACCGCTTGGGTGCTGAATGATATGTTGCGCAGTCCGCGTCCGGACCGTGCGCGCAGCTATGCCCTGCAGGATAACGACCGCAGCATCGCCTGGAAAACCGGCACCAGTTATGGCTTCCGTGATGCCTGGGCGGTTGGGGTAACACCGGCTTATACCATTGGTGTGTGGTTTGGCCGTCCGGACGGTACGCCATCGCCCGGCCATTACGGTGCACTCAGTGCGCTGCCGGTGCTGCTCCAGTTATTTGACCGCATTGAACATAAACCTGAGCTGTTGCCGCAGCCAGAGCAGGTCAGTCAGGAAACCATTTGCTGGCCGTTGGGTAAGAGTGCCGCTGACACGCCGGCCGATCAGTGCTTCCAGACCCATAAAGCCTGGCTGGTACGGCGCCAGCTGCCGCCGACCTTACGCGATGAACGCAGCGATGGTTTATGGCGCAACCCGTTAACCTACTGGACCAGCGAGCGCGGCCTGCTGGTTGATGGCAGTTGTGATGTGCCCGCACGCACAGCGCATCAGCTGGCACTCTGGCCACGACCGCTGGAACACTGGCTGCCGGCCAGTCAGCGCCTGCGTAACCGTTTACCCGCAGTTGATCCGCGCTGCAGCGAGCCTCCGGCGCTGGCACTGGAGCCTTTGCAGATTACCGGTATTCAGGATGGCCTGATTCTGCGCTCCAGCCGTACCCGTGCCGGCGGCAGCGCTGCGTTACCGGAAATCTCGCTGCACGCTCAGGGTGGATTGGGTCCGCGCGACTGGTATGTGAATGGCCTGCACGTTGGCAGCAGTGGTGAGGCCGAAACCCTCAGTTACCGGATTTTTGACACTGGTGAGCAAGAGGTCGTGGTAATGGATGCTCAGGGTGAGCTGGACCGGCGTACCATTACGGTTTACTGAGCAAACGGCGATCTGTAGAATCTCCCCGATAGTTATACTTGGCAGGTCAAAATTTCCGGATTGTCCCAAATGGCCCCAGTGCTGTGCCGGGTTGCTGCAAAGATCCTTTTTTCTGCGGAACAAAAGCGCGATGCTGTTCACTAACCGCCGCAAGACAGGGTTTGCGCGAAGAAACGGGGCTACAGAACACTCTTGTCAGAATTGTCATTCAACTGTAACAGGTAGATGGTCAATTTGGGCCGGGTGAAACAAGCAGCGCGGAATTGCCAATGTTGCCTCTCATTCCTTGAAAATCAGCCCTTTTAAACTATAATACGGCCCTTGTTAACGTCGGGATAACATTTGCTAACTGAAAGTACATCTGCTTAGATAAATTAGTTAACAATAGTCATTATATTGACAGTATTTTGAAGGGTTTTCCTGGGCCAGTGTATCTGTTGCTCAGCGCCCAGCACGATAAAACCTGCTTCAGGTAGCAGGCCGGGTCAGACCAAGCGAGAGGCCAGGAGGCCAAAAGAGTGATGATGGATTAGCAGTCTGACACAGGATTTCAGCCAGCAAGTGCAGTATGGAGTGATGACAGGCAGTACATTGCGCCTCTCCCCCCCATGCTTTTTCGAATGGAGACAGAATGAAAGCCCGTACTTCCTGGCAGATCATGCGTGATACGGTCCATGCTCTCTTTATCCGTGAGCTGCGTACCCGCTTTGGTTCTAACCGTCTGGGTTATTTCTGGGCGTTGGCCGAGCCAGCCGGTCAGGCTGCAATCATGGTCGCACTGTTCAGTACCATCGGACGACACAGTTTATCCGGTGTTCCCGTCGCACTTTTCATGCTCAGCGGTATCTTGCCCTTTAAATTATTTTCAAAATTGCTCACCCAGCTGTCAGCTGCGGTGCAAGCTAACAAGGGGTTGCTGGGTTACCGACAAGTTGCGCCAATCGATCCGTTGATAACCCGCCTGATTATTGAATTAGTAACATTCTTAATCGTTTATGTTTTGTTACTGGTAGTTCTCGCCTGGATGGGTATGCGTGTTCTGCCAGATGACTTTCTGCGACTGCTTTCTGCCAATTTATTGATGGTAATTGTGGCTGCGGGCTTGGGCATGATTTTCTGTGTCACTCAATTGTATTGGGATGATGTCACTAAGCTGATCAATCTGATAATGACACCAATGATGTTTATCTCCGGTGTTTTTTACAGTGCAACAATGATTCCGGAGCAATACTGGTACTTGTTCAGCTGGAATCCGCTGTTTCATGCCATTGAACTGGCTCGTGATGCCTTTTTTGCATCCTACTCGACCCCGGTTGGCAGCTGGTATTACCTCGGTGCATTTGCTCTGGTTACCCAGGCGATGGGGTTAATGCTTTACCGCGCAAATCATCAAAGGTTTGTTGCATCATGATCCGTTTTAATAGTGTCAGTAAGTATTACCCCACCAAACAAGGGCGTAGTTATGTTTTTCGCGATGTAAACATTGAACTGCCAACTGACCGCAATATCGCAATTCTGGGACCCAATGGTGCCGGTAAATCCACTCTTATCCGCATGATCGGCGGCACCGATATACCCAGCCGTGGCGACATTACAACAGATAAAAATATCTCCTGGCCGCTCGGGTTGCAGGGAGGGCTTCAGGGCTCGATGACAGGACGTGAAAATGTGCGATTTGTTGCGCGCATACATGGCTACAAAGAAACCCGGCAGATAGAACAGCAAGTGTCCGATTTTGCAGAGATCGGTGCCTACTTTGATGAACCGGTAAAAACGTACTCAAATGGCATGAGAGCGCGCGTGACCTTTGGCTTAACCATGGGCTTTGACTTCAATTTTGATGTGCTTCTTATTGATGAGCTGACTGCAGTGGGGGATGCGGCGTTTAAAGCTAAAAGCCAGAGGCTGTTACTTGAAAAGTACGAAAAAACAAAGGTAATCATGGTTAATCACTCATTGGACCAGCTCAGAAAATTCTGCGATGCCGGTGTTGTTATTCGTGAAAATACATTGCATTACTTTGATGACCTTGAGCAAGCAATTGAAGAGTATCAGGAAGTATATGTCCGACATCGTTAATGAGAACACTCAAGCGAAAGCAGCCGGGAGCGTCACTTCAGAAGTCAGACGTCCTGAAGCTCCAATGACCCCCGCTAAGCGTAAGCTGAATAAGCTGAAGCGTGATCCGCTGCAATTCTTTAAAGACTCTAAGGCCTATCTCAAAACACAGAAAGGGCTGGATTACACCTGGGCCAAAATGGGTTCGTTCGCTCTGGTTGTTGCCGCCTCCATTATTCTGATCATCTATTTTGGGATAATCGCTTCTCCTCGCTACGTATCTGAAACCCAATTTGTGGTCAAGCAGTCGGGTAGTGGGGACGTTCCCCTGGCTGGACTTGCCTCTCTGGGCGCTGTCAGTGGGACGATGCGGGATGCTCTGATTATTAAGGAATTTGTTGAATCGCGGGATATGGCGGTAGCACTCGATAGCTCAATAGGGCTGAAGGGTCACTATCAACGGGCGGGTGCAGATTGGTTCAGTCGCCTTTCAGCTTCAGCAACAGTGGAGGACTATGTCGAGTACTATAAAAAGCACATACAGGTTCACCATGATGAAATGTCAGACATTCTGTATGTCGAAGTTCAGGCTTTTGATCCGGACTTTGCGCTAACGCTTGCGGATAAAGTACTCGAACTGAGTGAACAGTTTATCAATAATATTGGTAACAAAATGGCGACAGAACAGCTTCGCTATGCACAGGGAGAGGTTGAACGAAGCCATGATATTCTTAAGCAACAACAGACCCGTCTGCTGGCATTTCAGGATGAGAATAAGCTATACAGTCCGGAGCAAGAAGGAGGAGCGTTAGTACAGGCTATTAACAACCTTCAGGGCGAGATTATTAAAGCTGACGCAAGATTGAAAGAGTTGCGGGCAGTGATGCGTGATGATGCTCCGGAAGTACGTTCTCAGCGCAATTTGATTAACTCTCTGAGCAAGCAGCTTGCGGAAGAAAAGTCCCGTCTTACCTCGTCAACCGGTGACCAGTCGCTGAATAAGGTAAACACTATTTATCAGGAAATTAAACTGAGTGTAGAGCTTGCATCCGATCTCTATAAATCATCACTCGCAAGTCTTGAATCGGTAAGAGCAGATGCATATCGCAAACTGAAGCACCTGCTTATTGTTCAACACCCTGCATTGGCTGAGGAAGACAAATACCCTCGCCGTGCCTACAACATACTCACCTGGTTTGTAACACTGCTGCTTATCTACCTGGTGGGACGTCTTGTTTTTGCCATCGTCAAAGAGCACAAGGATTAATACATGTTAAGCCGGATTTTATTACGTTCTGTTGCATTGATTGCTGTGCTTTTTTCTCTTCAGGCGCAGTCAATTGAACTGGCTCAGGATGAAAATGCTGAAGCTCGTCCAGTCATTGCTGATGAGCATCTGAAAGGCGTTTTTGGTGGCTGGCTCTTTACCGGTGGCTTTAAAACTGCATCCTTTACCGGTATCAACCCCAATTATCGCATCGCCCAGGGGGATACTCTGTTAGTACAACTCTGGGGAGGGCTGGATGTTCAGCAGGAGGTAATTGTTGATGCTCAGGGCAATGTATTTATCCCTAAGGTTGGTCCGGTAAAAGTACTGGGAGTAGAAAACCGCAGCCTTAATGAGGTTGTGCTTAAGTCGATTAAGCGTGTCTACAAATCCAACGTAGAAGCTTATATCACTCTGGCTTCCAGCCAGACTGTTAAGGTCTTCCTGTCGGGGCTTGTTAATAAGCCTGGGCTGTACGAAGGGCAGAGCGCTGATAGCGTATTGCGCTTTATTGATCAGGCTGGTGGCATTCGCAAAGATCTCGGCAGCTACCGTCATATTGAGGTAAAGCGTCACAACAAAACTCAATACAACATCGATTTGTACGCTTTTATTGAGCGTGGACAGATGCCTGATATTCAACTTCAGGATGGCGATGTGATTTTTGTGGGTCGTAAATCCGGCGAAGTATCCATCGAGGGTGAAGTTGGGTTTACCGGTAAATACGAACTGGATGGCAGTATCGGCATGCTGTCAGAAATTGTGAATGCTGTGGTCGAAAATGAAAAGGCGACTCATGTAACGTTGGTTGAGCCGCAGGGAACAGAGGTAACAGCACGGCAGTTTTCTATTAATGAAATCGTTGGAGTACAGGTTAAACCCGGAGCGCTGATCAAAGTCAGTTCGCAGCTTCGTCCTACCAGTATCAGTGTTGAAATTGTTGGTGAGCATAACTCGCAGATTGAAATGGTTATGCCGTGGGGCACCAGTCTTAAAGACCTGCTGGATAAAGTCGAATACACCAGTCTTTCCAATAAAAATGCCGTTCAGCTGTATCGTAAGTCGGTCGCTGAGCGTCAAAAAGAAATGCTGATGGCGTCACTGAGTGCACTGGAGCAAAGCGTATTGACAGCCCGCTCCAGCACCCGTGAGACAGCCGAGCTGCGCAAGGCTGAAGCGGAAACCATTCTGAAATGGATTGAACGTGCAAAATCAGTAGAACCGCGCGGCCAGGTGCTGCTGACCGAGGGTTTTAAACCTGAAGATGTGTTGTTACAGCAGGGCGATAAGATTGTTATTCCGGCGCGCCGTAATCTGGTCATGATTCATGGTGAGGTTTTGTTCCCAACTGCGATTACCTACGAAAAGGGCAAAGCGGTGGAAGACTATGTGCGTCAGGCTGGTGGCACCAATGGTGATCTGGACGATATGAATACCCTGGTGATGAAACCTAACGGTGCCTTTATTTCAGCCAATGGTGATCTGGATGACAGCAGGCTGGTAGGGCCTGGTGATGAAGTGTTTGTTCTGGCAAAACCAGACTTAAAAGCATTACAGCTTACCAAAGACCTGACGCAGGTAATTTATCAGGTCGCAGTCTCTGCGGCGGTAGTGTTGGCGCTGTAAAGAAAGCATGTCGGATAGTGAGAGTAACGTCATCGCAGTGAAATAAAATTATCATGCGAGAAGGAGCGACGAAGCTAACGGATTACCGCGTCGCTGAGGCTCTTCGTAATGAAGTTTGTATTTTGTAGGAACGACTTTCAGTCGTGATGCTGAGGCTCTTCGCAATGGCGTTTGTATTTTGTAGGAACGAGTTTCAGTCGTGATGCCAAGAGGCTGGAACTCTGGCATAACGACGGCAATAAGAGAATGCATGCGCTGCTTGTTAAACCACATCAGCACAGAAAAACAATGGTAAAACGCATGGAAAATGCAGCGTTATGCCGCCAGCAAAATCAGGAATGATTTTGCTCAGAAAATAAAGGCCGATGATTCATTGTCGTCAGGCCACTAATAACAATACAAAGCACTATTACAGAAAATTTACATGTTTTCTGTGACGTGCTTTTGTTTTTTAAACGATGAGTAGGTGAAAGGAAACACCGGTTTCATCAAGGTAGCCCGGTGTGTTTTAAGGAGACTCTGAATAAGTCCCCAAAATCAGCGATAATACGGCCA
>CEPQ01053437.1_pt1 | contig 13485 bp, 4 predicted proteins | sample 530411 | NCBI WGS metagenome assembly CEPQ01 (sample SAMEA2620039, study PRJEB7988) | marine metagenome | isolation source: saline water (ENVO:00002010), including
CTTGGGCTACTGCAATTAAGGGCCGTCTGGAAATAAGTGGTATAAGCTTGAGTTCGGTCGTTAATCAGTACATTAAATACCGGCTCAGCACTTTGATTTCGAGCCGTTAAACGATACAGAACACATTGCCCTGGGTGCACCGGGAAAACACTAGTGCTAAAGCAGCTATCACCCGTGCAGGCCAGCGGGCCATCAGGAACACCATCACAATTACTATCCAAGGCTTGCTCTTTTAAGATAAGCGTGTTTCCTTGGCTCGTTGATGTACTATCAGTAACCGAACGTTCTAAGGTATCCGTGCCTACAGTAGTAGTGAGCGTAATCGTTTTAACATTAATATCCCCAAGCACCGCCGAGGCAGGAGCAAAAACTCGTACATGCACGGTAATTGATTCGCCAGGTAAAAGAATTTCATCTCCATTATCAGTTCCTAAAACGCCACCTAAAGGTATTGTTTCATCTTCTGGACCCCAAACGCCGTTACCATCATCTTCATACACCAATACAGCCCAACCATTGTCATCTTCAGCCTGTGGCGTTGCTGTGAGTTGAATACTCGAAAGCGGTACAGTTCCTGTGTTTTTAATCTGATGGGTATAACTAACACTAGAACCCGGAACAACTTGGTTAAATTGATCTGGGGAAAATGAAATATCAGGCGCGCCGAGTATTTCTACCGCATCCAATTTAATATCTTGTGCGGCACTCAACAACGATGACGCACGAAAATACAGATCATATACATCAACCTCAGCATTTGCAGCCGTTTGCACATGCGCACAAACCAACTGGGCTGAGCCCGCTGGAATAATATCAGTTACATCAATCGCGTTACCCAGAGATGTACAATCCCCAGCCCCACCATCGCGATAAAAACTCACGAGCCACCCAGGATATAGAGTACCAGCCGCAAAGTTAGTGGTACTTGCAGCGAGTTGATATTGGTCTTGACGATCACCTGTGTTATTCACATACAAGGTAAACGTTCCAGTATTACCCGGTATTAATGAAATCGTGGTTACTGCAGTTGGTTCCGGGCCTACACCTGCACCAGGCGCGCTTCCAGCACTCAGCGGCAAATTATTCGTGATATCAACCGTTGCCGGTACCACAGAAAGTAAGATATTACTTACCGCATTGGTTACAGTAGTATCAACATTAGAGGTAGCTGCTAACGTCAGTTCATAAGGGCCACCTACTGCATCGGCCGGCAATTCCACTTCAACAACTACAGGTAAACCACAACGGGTATTGTCTGCGCTCGTAACAAAACGGCCAGAACACGCACCGGTATCAAAATTAGGCAAAGGTATAGGGCCGGTATCTACTCGGCCACTGTTCGAAGTATCCAACAAAGGCGTTGCGCCATCTGCTTGTAACACACGTACAATGGCGTTATCAGGAAATGGGTTTGCTAAGCTAGCGCCAACGCGGTTCAGTGCCCGATCAACATTTAAATCAAAGGTATCAACACCATCACCTGTGTTCCAAATATAGTTAGTAAAACGAATCACCGCGCCTTGCCCAGCTGCCGCGATCTCAACGCGATTTCCCGAATCCAAACTATCATCCACACCGATGTTTATATCAGTAGAGCTATCGTTCACAACCACGCTTGGAGCAGTGGCGGATGATTTTATTTGAAAAGGTACTACGTTGGTATCAAACGGGGTTATTGCGCCACCTACAGGCCCTGAACCGCTTTGCGCATACACAACGGTATTGTCTTCATTGTTATAATAATACCCTGCAATATTCAGTATCCGTCCACCAGTCGAAATACCGCCAACAACCTGTACAGCAAATTCGATATAACCTTCGCCACCAGGCGGTAACGTTGCTAATTCAAACCGCACTCTATCCTGACAATCTACATTTGCAGCTGTGCCATCATATGCACAATAGGAAGCGGGTTCGGTTCCTCCCCCCTCGACGCCATCATCGTCATCAGTTAAAGCGGTATTACCCGTTTGGCTCCAGCGGCCAGAACCAGGCACATACTCAAACCCACCGGTTTGCGGTTGGCCTTGTCCATCAAAAAAAGTTGTCGGTAAAATATCTTCCAATACCACCGACGAGGCTGTGAAATTAGAAACATTTCGATACGCTAAACGCACCGTATAAGGGCCACTGGGGGAACCTCCAACACGCACAGGCATTGATTTCAAAACCTCGATTAGAGGCCCTTCAATAAATTCAACACTATCAACTACCGTTTGGTTTAAGGTATTGTCATCAGAGCTAGTTGCTTCAAGTTCTATGGCAGAAAGTAAAACCGAGCCAGCAGCCCCATTCGCAATCACTTCAATCACTAAACCCCAAGTTTCACTTGGATCTATTGAGTTTGTGAGGTTGGGTAAACATTCGCTGCCATCATCACTACTCAATAAAATTTGACCCGGGTCAGGCCTGCCATCCAGATCAGTATCAGCATAAACGCGCCACTCTGAAACTTGAGCATCCACCGCGCTCACACAAATCTGATATCTATCAGCAACATTACCAATATTCGAAATTGTGTGTGCAAAGTATACCGGTCGATCAGAAATAGCAGGTAAGCGTTGATCAGTTAAAAACTCAAATGCAGGCACTCCCTGAATTAAAGTTTCAACTATATTAGACGTAATACTCCGCTCTTCAGTGGCCTGAGAGCATGAGTCGTCGATGCAAGTACGGTATGTTGCCGATGCTTGGTTTTTAATTACCGTACCAGCGGGTACTACGTCCGCTACCGCGGAATAGGATAGCCCACTGAATAATACAACCAATATAGTTGTGAAAAACCACCTTGTTATTTGCATCGCCACTCAACTTCCCCTATCGAATTGGTTCCGGCGCAACAAACGCCTCTTCATCTGCATCTTGAACTACTCGTAGCGATAACGGACGCCCGTTTGAATCTAAAAGCATCAGTTCTACACGGCGGTTGTAAACTCGTTCAGACACATTGTCATCCGTTGAAAGCAACATTTCCTGACCTGCCGATCCTGTCACCATACGATCTCGTGAAACTCCGTTTTCAGTAAAGTAACGGATCACTGCTTGTAACCTTTCATTGGCTAAACTCAAGTTATAATCAGCATTACCTAACTGGTCGGTAAACGCCTGCATACTGATTTTGTACTCCGGGTTCGCTGCCATGATGTCTAAGTTTGGCTGTAAGCGCAGCTTCTCAGCATCGTTTAACTCGCCCCTATCAAAGCCAAAATAGACCGCAGGCTCCCAACGCGTGGTAATCTCCTCTATCATGGAGTTTACTACCACCACAGAATTAAAAGGCGCTTGGGGTGCTTCACACATTAAATCGTAATCAGCATACAGTTCATCCATACTGGCGCAACCTGATAAAGCCCCCACAAGAAATAACATGCTCAATAATGGTTTCTTTTTCATTAGTTTGCTCCAATAAACGAACGTATGCCGGCAGCTGTATTGCCAATCCAGGCAAAATCATCAGCGCTAATTTTATAATCCAAGCCAATATGGAGGCCTTGCGCATTATAGCCTTCAGGATCTAAATCATTATCTTTAAAGCCACGTACATTATAACCAACACCCATACGCAGATTCTTTCTAATCAAATAGTTAGCGCTTATTCCATAACTAAAGCGTTGCTCATTCTCATCACGAGCACTCATAATACCAGCGCGAACATCGATATCTAAACGCCGAGTCACACCCCAAATAACCCGACCATCAGCAATATAAATAGCATTGCTTAGCGCTAAATCATTTTGCTCAAATGATTGCCACTTACCACCAATTCGGCCCGACAGCACAAGATCGGCTTTCAATTCCAAGTTATGGTGATTGCTTAATACATGAGCAACGCGATCTGGCCCTAAATCGCCGCCCCAATGTTTACGCCATTGATACATGAACATTGAATGATGCTTGTTATCGAGTCGAGGCCGACGAGCAAAACCAAGCGTTACAATATGATCGCCATTTCGTGATTCTGTATCAGAATATTGAACCCGCATATCATTCCGAATCACACCTGACCAATTCTGCGAAATACGCCAAATATTGGCCAAGGAAACACCGTAATAACGGCGGCCGTTACCGAACCGAGTTTCAACTCGTCCAAGCGTTCGCCGATTCGCCGACCGAATATCCTCGAAACCTAAAGAATATGCCGTAGCGGCTTGGCTCTCATTACCATCAAGTACCCGAATCCATTCCACCGACGGGCTCCAAGTTAACCCTGGTTCGATTTCAAAGGCAGAACGAACACCATTCGCTAACGCTACGTCCTGCCCATCTTGGGCACCACGCAAGCGGTATTCAGAGAATAGGTCGGTATTACTAAATGCCCGCGTACGAACACCCGCAACAAACTGCTCCGTTTCTACATCCGAGGTAATTTGATTCATTCCCGCAATGCTATTCAAGAACTCATAACGAGCATAAAAACCTGTATTCTGCGTAATCGCCAGATCAGCATCTGCGGCTATCCGTTGCTTACTTGAGTCGCTAAACGCTTGCTCATATTCCGCACCAAGCGTTAGCGGTTTACCAAACACATCAAAACCACTCGCCAGACCTAAAATATAAGTGCCAAAACGATCATCCCCGTCAGTATCCCGCTGCTCAATAGCACGCGAACCTACGGTAGCCCGAACATTATCAAACTGGCGTAGCGCGAGAAAAGCAACGCTACTTTGTTCTGCATCAGTGCTCAAATCTTGTGTTTTTCGAGCTTCAAATCGAGCAGAAGTTCGTGAAGAAATTTGCTGTTCATGTTCAGCGCGCAGTTCTTCTCTAGCTTCACCAATACCTGAGGTAGGATTACGGAAGCCATCATTAGCGCGAGCCCAACGAATATCAGTAAAGCTGCCGTTTTCCCATTGGTGTTGCAAACCAACGCTCAAAGCATCGCCATCTTCATCAATTAGATTTTGCATCCGCCCGTATGAAGCAAAAGCACGCGTGCGATTCCCCAATTCATAAAGCGAAGTAACACTCGATAAACTATAACCGTCAATATCATGTGAGTTCTCAGTGAAGCTGCCGCTTAGGGTCAAAGAATCAGAAAGCTTATGCTGCAAGCGCGCACCATACACATCGTAATCCACACTGCTACCATCAACATTGTAGGTAATACGTAAAAATACAGGGTTGAACTCATCGTCAACTGAGGGAATGACATCAAAGAAACGTAAATCACCCGTGAAATAATTTATCGAGTAATCAACGCCTCGGCGCAGCGGCCGTGTCTCTATAACTAATCCAGGATTATTTCTATCGCGAACAATAAATTCTATAATTTCAGATTCACGAACTGGCGGCGCTGAAGTTTGGTACAACAATGCCGTACCGTTACCCCGAATTTCTTCAGTTACTTGCTGATAATCAACTTTCGCACCAAACAACTGAAGCCGAGTCGTTTGATTATCAAAAGTGAGATTGGCCCCCGTTAGAATTTGCTGAATACGCCCAACATCTTGGAAATCCGTATTCGCATCAGTAACAAAATCGCCCCAAAGTAACGAACTCGCACCACGTTCTACACGAGCATACACACGGCTTTGGCTTTTTGCATCATACCCACGAATAGATGCATCACCAGAAACCGGATAATAATCACCAGGGTTAAGATCACGGCGTATCTCTTCTTCATCACTCAATGCGCGTTCGCTATCAAAAGCCAACGTTAGGGTTGTACGTTCACCTACAGAGCCCGTTACAAACATACCGCTCTCTAAACCCGATTGTTCTTGTTCGATTGATTCAATATCGGCTGGAACATCACCATTATTGGTAAAATCACCCCAAACTTTTTTCGCTGAAATATAACCCGTAGCGAAAAGTTCGCGGACTGGTGTTATTTGCTGCACCGCAATACTGTCGTTCAAATCGTTAAAGCGAGCATGCACATCTCGAGAGCCTGTTTGAAAAGAGCTAAGTAGATGAATAGTCCCTTTCCCATCAACTATGCGTACCTGTTGGCCCATGGTATCCGGTTGCAAATCCGCTTCCGCAAAACGTAAATCATTACCTAATAAAGTAACTACATTAGAACCACTTGCGTGATAGCCCTCACTATCAAACAGCTCAATTGTAATCGGCATACGAGTTGTGCCGCCATCAGCAAAAAACGGTTCATCCTGAGCGGTTAACTGCAGGGCTTTTGCCGATCCCGGGCGCACAATCATAGTATCAATAAGCGTGCGTAAATTACCAAAGGGGTCTACCGCTTGAACAACAACATGGTTCTCGCCTGGCGTAAACTGCAAGCCATACCAAGTTACAACTTGCCCTTGCTCAGAAATATTTTCGATTTGCTCACCGAGCTGCTCTTTCGCTACTGCCTTGCCATTAATAGTCAACTCTGGTGTAACGCCCGCTTGCACAACAACCTGCAAACGGCCATCGCGGCTAACGCCGTTTTCAGGCCACAGTACCACGCCTGCTGTTGCTTGTTCACTGGTAATAATACGAGCTTGATCAACAGATTCAAGCATCTCAGGAGCATCGGCCAACGCTGAAGTGAGTTGCCCTTCAGCTATTGAAGTTTGTGGCGTCTCGCGCTCAGCAGACCGCATCGGGTCCAAACCACGGCTCAACGTTTCATCGTAAAAGCCACTACCTAAATCACCACCAGCACCGGCACTTCGAATACGTGTTCCAGCAGCTCTGTTGCGCAGAGGATCATTGGCGAGAATACTATCGTAAACCCACTCACTATTTGCGTTTTCTCTACGCGCTTCAATATCCGCCCGCACACGAACGATATTCCGAGCATCAGGGCACGCAATGGCAAAATCAGCTCGATGCATTTCTCCGGGTACTAAATCAACGAACCGGCTTGTTCCATCTCCTGCGTGACGTGTTGTGATCGGTTTTAAAGTAACGCCAGCCGGCATTGTGGCAGGGTCGACAGCAAGTGTTTTTAAACCTGGGCGTAAACCGTGAATACTAAACATGCCATCTTCGTCGGTTACTACCCATGTTCCATCTTGTAGATACAAACGTACACCAGGAATAACCCACTCACCGAGCTCCTGAGTACTTGAGCACGTAGTATCTACAAACACCTTACCAAATATAATACCGCGATCAGATAAAACTCCCTCGTTCCGAACCGTCACTGAAGCTTCTGCTTCATTTGATGTAAATAAAAAGCCACCCTCGTTACGAGCAGTTACATTGGCTTGGTTAACTAATCGACCATTATTTACAGCTACCGACGCGCGCATTACATACGTAATATCAAGCGTAGCACCTGGCTCCAATAATAAATTCGCCCCGTTTTCATCACGTATTCGAGGAAACACTAAATAACCGCCCTCATCACGAACGGGATCTGGTAACTCTATCGCCACACCGTTCCCTACTGTCATTCGAGCGGTCCCTGATTCGTAGCGAAGCCCGTAAGCAGGCTTATCAACGATGCGGAAACCTAACAACGGAACAGCGCTTGAGTTGCTAATACTCAATCGATAAGACACATAATCACCAGCAGCAATAACTTCGGTATCTACCGTTTTCTCTAGAAACAATTCACCCGCCACAAGTGAATCTTCAGGGTCTAATGGAATATCAGGAAACCAAGCTAAACCAAGAGAAAAAGCCCCTTTTGAGTCCCCTTGTTCGTTGGTAGTGGTCATTCCGTCGCCAACAGGCTGTAATCTACCACCGTCACCGAGGTAACCAATTAAGCCATAAGAATGCTCGCCTAAGTTTGAAGAAAATGCGCGTAAGGAAATAGGTGAAACACTTGATGGAAACTCATAGCCATCAGGCGGAGTTACACCAATGTAATAGCAATGGTCTGTTGCCGCACGCGCAAAACTGTACAATCCATCGGAATTCCCACTTCGGTTCATGCTCCCACTATCGAACGCAGGAATTACCTCACCAGTAAATCGATCTCGAGCAGGTTCAAAGTCTTCCGCAGTAAGCGATGCACATGCACTAGGGCCTGCATTCGAGAACACTTGCTTCGATTGAAACAAGCTTACCAGTGCGCCATTAACCGCTTTCCCCGAAGACGTATCAAAAACACGCCCCGAAGGTTCAACTGCAGCAACATCAGAAACGCGAATCATGCGTTGGCCAAAGCCAGCAGCCTGTTCAACTGGCACATCAAACGTAACATTCAGAATATCGCCAAAAGCGCTGTTCAAATAACAACCTTGGCCTAGAACTTCGTTGGTAGTAGTAGTAGATGTGAATTCGAAAGCCGATGCGGCAGTTGCACTGCTCGAACATATTTCACCATCGGCTGTACGAATACCGCTAAGAACCAATGGTTGCAAGCTTCTAAATACACCTGAATTCCGTTCAGTTTCTTTCATGACTACTTGAACCGAATCACCACTCAGCTGTGATTCAACCCGTGCTAATAAAAGTTCAACGCCATTTTCGTGAACGAAATCGTGTTTATCAAGATCCCGATTTAGTTGAGAGGCTACTAATCGAAGAAAAACACCATCCAGCAACGCATCATAACTTTGCTCACCGGGCATCGAATATATGCTGGTATCCATAAAGTGAGCATCATTACTATGTTTCACCTGCCCACTTGCCACCATTTCTGGCCGAGCAGATTGAAAACGAATCTCGGGTACATTCTGGGCGGCTACTGAGTTACACACTCGATTCGAAAATAAAATGTCACTGTTCGTACCCGAAAAGTCAATTTCAGCTTGGTTGTATATCATTGTGTTATTAGAAACACCGGGCTCTATTTGAACCGCAAAAGAAACACTACCCGATTGGTTAGGCTGCACGTTCGCAACCGGAATAAGCAATCCAAAACTCACGGCGGGAACCGTGCCATCCCAACTCTCGTATGGCTGCCAGTTTTGCGATTCAGAGCCACTCAAGCGCACCAATGGAATAGCTTGAATAGGTGAAACATCTAAATCTTGATTAGGAAGTAGGAAAGTATTTGCTGGAATTTTATCCTCCAACACAACGCCTTGATAAGGCACACCGTCAAGTGAAATCGTCCGCGGGCTTGGAAGTGAGGTGCCTGTATTAGAAAATTCAATGCTGTAATGAATCAACTCTCCGGCCGTTAATGGCGCTTCACATTGCTGGTGAGAGAATTTATTTAAAGTAAAAATCGCACCTTCACGAACAATCGCTTTATCGGTAACTGCTTTAACATCGCTCGCATCATGCTGCGATGTTACCGTCACTAATATATCGATTTCATCATTATTCCGTTGATTAGCTCGCGTGTTACCGAGTACAACGATATTAACACTAGCGTCAGGTTCAAGATTTTGAATAGAACTAATTTCTGGTTCGCCAGCATCCACAACACCGTTAGCATTCACGTCATGGTAAGCACGTAAATTTACTAATTCGCCATCATCACCTTCAAGGTTTTCAAACAAAAGCGTGTAGCTATCAATAGAGTTTCCAGTGTTGGTAACAATGTGGTCAAAATGAACTTGCTGCGCGGGGGCAACATATTTTATCTTCTCGTCATCAAGAATAAAACTATAGCTATGTCCAACCATCACTCGCGAAGTATTCGAAATCACTTCATGAGTAATGCCAAACTCTTCGTCATAATAAGAAGCGTGCGCTTGATTGTATATTGCAGTATTCGGTGGCGTATTTGCATCCACTGCAAAGCTTGCCAACAGCAATAAAGCATAAAACGTGTAGGTTGCTGCTTTCCACATGCCTGCACCATCCAGGTAACAAAGTTATAATTTTAGTTTTTTATTTCTTATTTTTTAATAAGCTCTCGTTCCAAGAGCGCATTAAAAAATAAAGCCGTTGCACACACTGTATTCACACAGCGCGCACAACGGCTTTAAGTATTAATTAACCACTACACAGAATTGAGCTGTGGCTTGGTCACCCGAAGGCAAGTTACCTACATTCCAATTAACTTCAGGAGCTGTACCACTATTAGGTACAGCATTACCATCAGATAAACGAATTGCATCACGAGCATTCTGGAAGGTTGTAAAGGAAGTTGTTGCATCAGAAATCACTACGTTTTGCGCTGCTGCACTACCTTCGTTCACCGTTGTTAAGCGCCAAACAATGCACTGCTCTGGTAATACCGTTCCACTTGGATTTGCTTCAAACAAGTTATCAGCTGGCCAAGTTGGCGATCCACCTGCACATGCACAGCTCGTGTCAACGAAAGCTGATTTTTGCAAACGCACCTGACCAACAATAACTTCAGAACTATCTATTGCTGTGCCTGTAACGTTGGCATTCGAAGCAGTTAGAGTAAACTGATCGATATTGCCAGCTGGTGCTGCCGCTGGAGCATACACAATTACACGTACATCTAAACGCTGTGCAGGCTCTAAGGTGATTACAGGGTTTGCACCACTATTATCAACCTCAATCTGCATAATCGTGCCAGAAGGTGAACGAGCAAATACAGTACCTGTAACTAGGTTATTAATCTGCACCCAAGCATCAGGTTCGCCATTGCCGGTGGTATCAACAAACAACTGCGTGTTGTTCGACCAACCATCGGCAGCCAAGCTATTTTGGCCTGTAATTTCAAGTGCTTCTGTTGAGTTACCAATGTTTGCGATTATGTGTGAATACGTTACATTACCGCCCGGTTGAATTTGGTTCGCACCATCCGGAGTTACATCAATATTCCGATTAGCCGTAACATCAACCGCATCAAGCTTGGTATCGGTAACAGCGCCATCAGAAGTAGAGGCAACCGTGAAAATTATCGGATACGCACCACCAATATCATCACCGTTCACACCACCCACAGCACCTGTAAACTCAGCAAGTGATTGCGATACCACTGCAGATACTTGTACAACTGCTTCATAGTGATAAACCGCGCCACCTGGCAATGCCGGTGAAGAAGAAACCGTATTCCCGGCATTTGCAGCATTGTTAATAACGCCATCGCCGTTCGAATCAATACCCAACTCACGGAAAGTTACCGACCATCCCGCAGGCAAAGTTGACTGTAAGAAAAACGATTGCGAATTACCCGAGTTGTTCGCTAAGAACAATGGGAACGTGGCTGTACCACCAACCTGTGCGGTTTCTGTCGTGATTGGTGTAGTTGCACTAAATGCATCAGCATCCACGCCAGCATCAACAAGATCAACACTATAGCTGTTTGCCAAATCCACTGTTGGAGCTGAGATTTGACCTAAAACTTCAAGTTTAGTGTTACTGGCTGGAGTGGCCGAAGGATCGTTTGCTGATGTAGCACGCATCGTCGCAACAAAAGGTCCGGTACCAGAAAATCCAGCCGGCAGTTGTGCTTTTACTTGGATACGTAAACTTGCGCCTGGAGCCAGCTCGCCAGTATCAGCACGGCCGTTACCATTGGTATCGGTTAACTGCACTGTTCCTGCTTCGTTCCAGAATGAGAACTGTGTACCCGCAGGGAACACTTGCGCACCCGCAGGAAGCGCAGTAGCGCCGGCATAAGCCGCACCTGCGTCGTTCAAAAGTTCAAAATCGATAATGTCTGTACCGTTACCATTGTTGGTAATCACGTTAGCAAAACCAACAGTAGAACCAGCACCAGCAGTATCTTGACGCGCGATATCGTTAACTGAGCCATCGTCGTCCGCTGCATCACCAGTATCCGATACATCAACCGTGTAGATTTGGCCTACAGTAGTTGTTGTGCTATTCGAAGGTACCGGATCATTTGGAGTACCACCGCCATCAGTATCACCTTGCGCAACAAACACGTTACGAATTTGTGAACCTGCACTAACTGCAGTTGGGTCAAATGATACTGTGAAAGTAATTGATACCGTAGTACCCGGAGCCATCGAAGCATTGTTGAAGAAAATACCATCAACCGCAGTTTCACCCGATATACCGTTACCGTTCATATCAATGCCCGCAGGCTCATCAACTTCGGTTAGCACAATAGTAGTAGGATCGCTTGGTATTGCCGTATCAACGCCGGCGGCATCACGGAATGTATCGCCATTAGATGCTAACAAACCATTAATTGCATTTACTTCCACAAAGCTACTATTAGTCGGAATAGTATCGAATATATTTACATTCTCAGCCGTATTCCCACCCGTATTAGCTACTTGTAAGGTATAGCGAACAGTGTTAGTATCTGCGTTTACTACCGCTGTTTTAGTTGCAACTAAAACGGCATCCGTAGTAACCGTAACTACGTTGTTTAGGCTATCGTTACCATCAGGTGTACCATCGCTATCTGAATCATAAGTACCAGCATCGCTGTTCGTTCCGATATCGAGAACCACACCCGCACCACCGCCAACAGATTGCACAAGTATAGTGGAATCTATTTGTGTACCTAGCGTTGCTGCCGCAGGAACAGGCACAGCAAGAATCAGCTGTACTTGCTGATTTGGGTTTAACGTAACTTGAGTAACAATAGATTCGCCCGCATCTGGCAAACCATTACCGTTCTGGTCCAGATACACGCTGTAGGCTGCACCCGGAGTTGCTGCATCAGACCCAGCAAAACCAGAGAGGTTAAAGGTATCGATTGCGTTACCTGTATTTACAAGGGTATGGCTAAAGTAAACCGTTTGCCCTGGTGCACCATTCAGGTTGCTATCGTTTTCAATTGTTGCTGAATATACTTCAGCTACCGTAACAATTGATTCATTTGATTGAGCCGAGTATTGATTACCGTTAACATCCTCATAAGTAACGGTAGCTCTGTTTCGAATATCGGTTCCCGCAGGCGTAGCTGCCATTGCAGATGCTTGTGCAACAAGCATTAACAAAAGCACACCTAAAGCAAGAACAAATCTTCCAACGTGAGAGCTGTTGGACTTAAAGTTCGTCATAATTTATTTCTCTATTTTTCACGAAAGCGCTTAGCACCAAGGGCTGTTACTATTTTGAGCGAATAGAACTACCAATTCGCTCTCTAATACACACAACAAACCGTTAGCAATTAGTTCACCACTACGCGATATGTAAATACGTGTGTTTCTCCGGGTTGAATTCCAACTAAGGAATTCCACCGAATTTGAGTGTATTCATCCGCAGATATTTCTGTTTGCGTGCCAGAGCTATCTGTAACAATCAGAGGCTCAGCTGCAAAAGAAGTCCCGCCATCAATACTCACCTCAAGAGAGGTCATAATTGAAGCGCTTGCAGAGTTAGCTATATAAGTTGTTTCGGTTGGAATAGGGCCTACAATACGCAACCCTGTTATTGGGCGTTCAGATACATTCGTGTAACGCAGCTCATATTCGATAACATCATTTGGGGAAACCGCGTTAGTTTCCTCGCGGATTTCTTCTGAATCTTCCGTTACAATGCGGTAAGTTACTAGTTCACTCTCTATATCCGCTCTCTCTATATCCGCTATTGCCGCGTTCGATACACCTAATAATGCACCTGCAAGCATAAGTGTTAAAAGTATTCTGTACACAGCTCCACTCCTTGATTAATTTTTCACAGTGTTGATTTTATCTACAGTGAAAAAGATAGTATATATGCCAAAAGGCATATACAACCACAGGAAGACCGTGGTTAGGTTGTATAGCAACGTCACCAAACTGACTG
>CEPQ01054315.1_pt1 | contig 13399 bp, 15 predicted proteins | sample 530411 | NCBI WGS metagenome assembly CEPQ01 (sample SAMEA2620039, study PRJEB7988) | marine metagenome | isolation source: saline water (ENVO:00002010), including
TACTCCTTTCGGCAAAAGGTTGTTGCTGTTCGCGTCATTCGCTCGCATCTATTCGTGCCTTCGTTTGACGTTATGTCTCTCGATTGCTTGCTTAGCTGCTTTTTGCACTACCGAACGCCGCTTTGCCTGTACTCGGAAGACGCTATCACTGCCTGATGAGCTTTATTAAGGTTAGTGAGATCTGTATTTGCTGGAAATTGCTACACAGTTGTATCGCTGGACTGCTCTATCGCTCTTTAAAAATGGGATTTCACTGTAAGCTGCCCGTCTGTTTGCGGCTCCTTCATTGCCTTGGCGCCTTTGGCTGCCTCTGCAACTGTCGTGCCCCTACCGCAGATTGTTCGCGGAGCTGATTTGATCTTCCACCGACCCTATGGGCGACATCTTGCCGCCCAACAAGGACGGGGTATGTCGCTTCAATAACTACTCTTGAGGTGACTACAATGCGCTTTATTGCCATCGTTGTGATTTGTATCGCTGCTCTTGGTTATTTCCTAACCAATGATGCGCACAAGTTTGCCGATGCACAGATTGAGAACCGTTGCGCGGCCTTTGCTGCTGCAGGTGTCGATTGCTAAGCGTTTTTGTACCCTGACATTTGTCCAGGGTACCCCTATGACGCCAAATTGGAGTCATAGGCGTGCCCTGGCAACAAACGAACCCAGCCCAAAAAGCTGGGTTTTTTTGTTTGTTTGTAGACAAAGCGTCGTTGATTTCACCCCATTACCCGCGCTAGCGTGATGCTATCTTCTGGTTCTTCCGCATGCGCATTTCGCAATGCTTACGAATCAAAGATTCCAGCTCCTGCCATTCAGGTTCTGGGGTTCTTTAAAAAAATGCTTGCACACCCACTCGAAGGGCTTCAATTCCCTTCGGGTAATTGCTGCCTTCAATTTGTACCTTTGGAGGTAGTTATGTCTGATGAAAAGAAACTGACTGAAATTGTTAAGGATCTGGTTAAGCAGAATGGGGGTTGGTTAAACGTCATAGGACGAATGACCGGCACTTTTGATGACGCGATTCAGAACCTTGGCAAAGGAGTAGATTGCCCGTTCCCATCTCGGCACAGTAAAGGTGGCGGGGTAGGGGACTTTCGTTTTTCCGAGGATCTTCGATATGAAGGCCGCGCCATTTGCTCTTGCATGCAGGACAAAGGTGTTGCCCCGATCGACCTGCTCATGATGGATGGCCTAGGCAATGGCGATTTCGTCAAAGCCATGATTGAGGTCAAGAACGTGCTTTCAGGCACTTCAGCTCATGCGAACCATGTGCGCCGTACAGCTCCAACTGTAACGCGCAGCACTGGGAGGCATAGCCCGGAGGTAATTAAGGCACGCAAGGCCAAGCTAACCCGGATCGCCCTAGGTCTGGTGCCGCTTAGTCATCCTTCAGCTTTACCTGGCAGGGAGTACTTTCGGAAACGCGGTATCGAGGTTACCAGCGACATTTGCGATGTACGGTTTCACCCGGCATTGGAGTATTACTCGAAAGACAAAGTGTTGCTCGGCTGCTTCCCGGCAATCGTTAGCGCGTTTCGTGATAAGCAGGGAAAGATAGTCAACCTGCATAAGATCTACCTCACGAATACGGGTGAAAAGCTGGATATCGTTCCTTCAAAGCTTGTCAAGAAGATCGATAGCCCGCTAAACGGCTTCAAAGGATCGTCAATAACCATCGCCCGCGTTGAAGGTTGCAGGACTCTGCATGTGACCGAAGGCGTGGAGAAAGGATGGGCGATCCACCTGGCAACAGGTGAGGACGTGAAGGCGGCTTATTCCTGCTCGATGCTCAGGTCTCTCTACATCGACAACACGCAGTATGACCAAGTGATCATCTGGGCTGACCGCGATCCTGATCGCCCTGAGAGGGAGCGCACAGCTGGAGATGGGCAATACTTTGCATGGGAGCTGTATAAACGCCTGTGCATTGAAGGTGGTTTTGCCAGTGTCGGATTCATGCTTCCGAGCGAGGTTCCAACAGAAGGGCAAAAGGGGCGCGACTGGGAGGACCTTATCGTTGATGAGCTGGTTCTCGACTACAAGCGAAGCTACCGCATGTTTGCTCTTAAATCATTTGCAGTACGGCAGGGTGTGTTTTACAGCGCTGCGAGCCTAGCTCAAAGTGCTTAAGCAAGACCAACCCCCGACGGCGCCTATTGGCGTCTTAGGGGGGCGGTTACCTTACCCGGCCAGCTGGCCGCCTACCTCAAAAGTTACAACGCATCCGCTTGACGGACCTACTGATCTGGCTAAACTACAGGTGTTCTATTTGTAATCTCTTTTGATTGCATACCTGTAATTACGCATCTGCCATTCAGTTGTGTTTTGCAGGATGTGAGGTGCAACCAACCATTTTGGTGTGCCGAGCATAGACATTGTTGGAACCAATCGGCATTGAATTCCATTTCACTGCCACACCGAAAGATCACCCATATCCCTTTTCAGGTAGATATGGCCAGGAGATCTTTCAACCAGATCCGTGCTTGCACGTTTCTACCTCTTCCCCTGCACCGGGTAATTAAATTTACCCATGAGTGCAGTCATGGGTAGGAGGCATGTCGATGTATCAAGACATTGAGCTTATTTCCTTCCCAGAGCCCTTCGTTGAAGGTTCTTTCCCGGAAGGTTTCGATCAGGCGCGCGCAGCTTTCTTAGGCGAGCCGCTAGATCAAAAAACTAAAGATGCTGAAGACGATAACGAATCACCGTTCTGACGCATTAATTTCATTCCCTCGAGGGCAAAATCAAAGCCCTCAGGCCTTGCTTTTGTCCCTATAGGCGAGAGCAAGCAAATGAGCATATTCGAAAAATTACCACCGTCGAGTCTCGTTGAGATCTCGCCATCGCAAATTGCGACAGCGCAGGTCTGTATGAGAAAGCTCGCGTACTACCGTGCGCGTGTTAAGCCACTGGCTACCCCCTTAAACCTTCTGTTCGGAGTTTGTCTGCATTGGGCTGTGGAGGGGTACCTCAAGGGGTTTCTTTCTGAGGATGAGATTGCTGACCGTTTCATCGAAAAGCTAACCAAGGAGCGTAATGGCAAGCTTGTTTCAATGAGCAAAACCAAGACGTTCGAGGTGATGGAGGCGATTGGCGCAAGGTTATGCAGCCAATTCCCTGCCTACTTCGAAAACCTTGGCGTGAAGCCCGTGTTAATCGAGGGTGCGTTTAAGATGAACCTCGGTGACCAGGTAGTGATGAACCTCGTGATCGATCTTGTGGGCGTACTCACAAGACCAGTTTTCGGGGAGGATGGAACGCAACTTGGCGATGTTGGCGATACAGTAATTATCGACTGGAAGACAGCAGCTATGCCTGAAGGAGCTCTATTCGCTCGTGCAGGGTTTCAGCTCACTTATTACTGGCTCGCGGTAACGCTTGCCTGTGAAAAGCTGGGTATCAAGCCACCAAAGCTATGCGGATTTGCTGCAGGGTTAAAACCCAACATCAGAACCGAAAGCTCCAAATCACTTCAGTCGGCCACCTGGCTGCCAATCCATTGGGTTGAGAGAACTGAGAGTGATGTGCTCGAAGCAGTAGACTTTGCGAAGGTTGTTGCACGCCGTATACGGAATGCGGAATACCACCGTGCTCCCCACATGGCGTGGAATAGCCCTTGTGATTCCACCACAGGGCGCTGTGACTTCAATGGGGTGTGCTTAGAAGGCACCCTTGAGGATTTAGTGCTTACTGGTCCATCAGCCGGCCTAACGCTGGCAGAACTCGTTTAATCCCGACAACCCAACAGGGGCAACCGCCCCTTTGGGGCAGTGTGCCCAGGAGAAATATCATGCTTAGCGATTCGCAGGTGATGATGGCTCATGCACGGCGCGCTGCGGAGCACCGGCACCGTAATACCGCTGCAGAAAGAGCTATTCGTAATGCAGGGGCTGTTTTGGTATCAGCAATGGTCGCTGAAGCAGCTCAACTCGAGGAAGCTATGGCCTACATGGGTTTGGACTTCTTCGAGCGTATGCGGTACGTGGCTGAGAATTCTGAGTATGTCCATTCGCGGGATCGGGATGAGGCTATTCAGATCGTGTGGTTGAGCAATCGCCAGATTCTCATTCACAGGCTTATGAGCCGGGAGCTTAGAGAGGAATTCGATTCTCATTACCTGGGAGTGTGGGTGCAGAACTCACAACCTTGGGAACGGGAACGAGTTCGTCAAATCATGCGTGCAAAGCTGAATCAACGCGCATGGTTGCGGGAGCTCAAACGCACTCAAGGCGCACTGGACTTCGGTTCAGAGTTCCAACCGGGAGTGCTCAAGATCAAAGGCCCGGAAGGGTAAAGCAATACATGGCGTCAAGCCGGTACCAGATACCTGCTTGGCGCAAGCCTCGTAGGTATCGTTTTTTTTATAAATAACCTATGAGGTGAACTATGAAATTTCTGAAAAACACTATGGAAGGCATTGTGTTTGTCGTGATGGGCACCTGCCTGCCACAACTTGCAATAATGACCGACAAACAGGCAACTTTTGCCATCATCTTTGCCTTAATGGCACTCGTACTGATCAATTGGACCAAGGCCCAGGATCAGAAGGTGAAACCCAAGCCACAAAAGGGTGTCGATCTGAAGAATCGGAAGCGACGCACCCCAGGTGGTAAGCGGAAGAGACGAAGACGCAGACGCCGGTAAAGCCGGCTTATGTTGTTGCAACTCAACCCTTTACCAACATTCAAGAGAAATCAGAAATGATGACTTTCGAGATGGCGATATCAACGATATTCGTGTGTACCGCAGTTTGGTTCATTGCGAATTCGTTGGAAAAAAAGGGCTCGTAGTTCAACCCGCATCAGTGGGCTGCACTACCTAAGCCGGTCGGTAATCACGGGGTAGGGCTTCGGCTCTGCCTCGTGAACAAACCTAAACCCGCCCCTTCGGGGGCACCCTCCTTTGTGAGCTGGAACAAGTAACCCAGCTCAGGCTGGGTTTTTTGTTCGAGGTCATCGAGATCTCACTAAAAACCTAGCTCCGCGACTAGGTTCAAACCCTGTTTGCTCTGCGCGCGGCAGATGCGAGGTAATACCCATGACAAACGTAAAAACTATTGCTGATCGCCAGGAAGAACTGACTGCAGACTACATGGAAAACACCGATTTCCAAGAGGTGTATATCCATGAGCTGTTCGGGTTCGACAAGCCCCTTAAGGGCTTTGAAGAGCCAACAATGATCCCGGCCGAGGCACATCCCCTTACGCCTACACTGGACCCAGACTATGTATTCAATCCGGGGCTGGTACGGCGTGCGCTCTTATCAATGGCTGCTCGTGAGAGCATCATGTTGGTGGGCGATAAGGGTACGGGCAAGTCATCCTTTGTTCAGCAGCTGATGGCAAGGCTTAACCGGCCTTTGCTTACCATCAACGCTGGCCCGGGGGTCGACGAGTCCTACCTTTTGGGATGTAAGACAATTGAGGATGGATCTGTGAAGAACGTAGACGGCATGTTGTCTTATGCGTTGCGCCACGGAATTCCTGTCCTTATCGACGAACTGTGTACTCTTCGCCCAGGCGTTTTGGTGAGCATCAACGACATCCTCCAGGGTGACGATTTGATCACGCTAAAGCACCACGGCATCGATCCCTCGGTCGACCCTCGGTCGATCTTGGATATGGACGGAACGATGTCCATTGTCCGCCACCCTGCGTTTCGGTTGTTCGCAACTGATAACACGGGTGGTAAGTCGCAGAAAGATGGTCGCTTTGCTGGAGTTAACACCCAGAACAGTGCTGTCAGATCGCGATTCACCAGCTTCAAGGTGACCTTCATGGCCCCAGATAAAGAGGTGCTGGCGCTGAAGAAGGTAATGGGCAATCAGTTGAGCGAGGACACAATCAAAAGCGTTGTCGAACTTGGCTTTCGTTTCCGCGCTGCTTTCGAGCAGGGCGAGGCGTTTGACAACCTTAGCTTTCGCGAGCTGAAGCGTTGGGCCAAGAAAACTGCACTATACGGTGATATCAACGAAGCATTTGTTGATGCCATCTACACCAATCTTGAGGCGGGTGACCAGATACTGGCCGAAGCCCTCTTTGAAACAGTCTTTAGCACTGAGCTTGAGCTTACCGATGAATACTCGACGAGCGCAGGTGACATGCTGGACAAATTCGTTGGTCAATCTCAATCGGCAGCGGCTTAAGGAGGGGTTATGTTCTATTTGACCTCACCTGACGGACGCAACGCGATTGGATACGTGCAGCAAGATACAAAGGAGATGGTCGTTGTGAAGAGAAACAAGGACCGGGTTATCCATAAGGAGCTCGGTACCTTTGACTCTGACCAAGATGCCTATGCGGCTCTGTGCATTCGTGTACAGGCGCTGCGTAAGGAGGGTTACAAGGCGGTAGATACCGTTTTGGCATCCTATCCCTATCCCGCCTCAACGGTAGGGGAGGGCAGGCTGACTATTGAATCTCACTCCGTAAGCTTTGTCGTGAAGAATTGCACTCCGGTGCAGTTCAACGCGGGTATTGCTCAGATGGAAGAGACCTTTGATGTTCTGAAAACAACAGGCGTGTCTTTCAAGCTGGGGGATGGCTGGTTTGCACTCGAGCCAGCTTCTCCAACCTACGGTGAGTCCTTCAAATGTCGGCTGCTGTCTGAGCAGGCCTTTGGAGAGTACCCACCGAAGCTTAAAGAGCTTTGCCTGGCTCGCGGTTATGTCGATAACGAAACTCTTCTCCCTAGCGGGAGAGGGCGGATGTTCGTCGTAACCGGGGAAGGTGTCGTAGACATCTACATTCGAGCATTTCTGCACGGCCTGATAAAGGCTGGCGCAGAGGTGTCGTATGAGGGCGATAACAATTGGTCGTTCTATCCCATGACGCCCTTTGCAAAAAGGGATGTCAGCGAGCTGGCCTGGTTCTTCGAACCTGGCCTGCATGATTTGCTGATGAACGGGGGGCTGGTTCAGTGTCCCCATGCCCCCTTACATCAAACCCCAGTGTCCAAAAGGCCACTGTTTCTGTAACGGATGCCCCCTCACGGGGGCCTCTACTCACTGTGAGTTGGAACAAGTTTCCGGCTCACGCCGGAGGTTTGTTCGAGGTCATAGCCTCAACTTCCGGTCCCGCACCCGGATGTAATCCCTATTCCACGATGCGGCGTGAGAGAGATAAAACCATGCAGAACCTAATCAAACGTGTTGATGAAGCCCTGGACCATTTCTGGATCGATATCGTGTACACCCGGTTAGCCGGAATGCGCGTCGCGTTTCATGAAATGGCTAGTTCGTACTACCTAAGCAAGATGAATCGTTCTCGCGGTTTGAGTGCGAAGGTGGAAGCAGCACGAATCAAGTCACGTAAGCATGCGGTTTACGCAGAGCTCGCGACTAAAAAATAAATACCTCCCTCCACGGGCCGGGTACAACCGGCCTCGGCTGGTTGTTCCGTCCCAAGGTTCGGAACCGACCAGCCCGCAACTGGTTTCAAACAACAATTCCACGATGCGGCGTGTGAGAGGAACTACCAATGACTAGACATAGTGCAAAACAGATCCAAGAAGGTTGGGCTACGTTTCTTCGCGTTCTCGCAAGGGACAGCAAGATCAAGTTCGTGATTGGTCACAACGTGGGTCCTGCAACAAACGGTAAGACTGTTTGGCTGCCGGCTCTGCCTGCGCAACTGACCAAGGATGACTTGATCATGTTCAAGTCCAATGCTTTTCATGAGATCGGTCACATTCAGCACAGCAACATCTCCTGGTTTCAGGAGTTTGCAAAACAACACGGCAGCTTTGCTAAGTGTCTTCTGAACGCATTGGATGATGTGTTCATGGAGCGCCGGCAGGCCCGTTTTACCAAACCCGCGGAGCGGTACTTCCGTGAGTCAGCAAGAATCATGGCGGAGCGTAAGCAATTCCGTGATGGTAGCGCCAATGCAGCCGAGGCTGTTTGCTGCTACTGCCTGGTCTACCTATTCAGCCGTAACTGGCCCGAGTACAGAGACCCGCTGGCGGTTATTGAAGGCAACTTCGATAAGCAATTTGGTGAACATGCTGAAGCGGTCAAGGCCAACCTTAACCAAATCCTCGACAGTGAGTTCGTCAACGTTCGTAGTACTGAGGACGCTGGCAAGCTCGCCCTTCGTATCATTGCGATGCTGAAAGAGCAGAGTCAGCGCGAGGAAGAGGAAGAGGAAGACCAGGACCCTAACAGCCCAGAAGAAAACGAAGAGGGTGAATCAGAGGACTCAAGCGATCCGGATCAATCCGGTGACCAAGACAACTCAGGTTCGCCGGAAGATACCGAGTCCGATGACTCTGAAAGCGATAAGGGAAGTAGCGCAGGAAACGATGAGGATGATGCCAGTGACGATCAAGCCGGTGCCGACAACGGTGCTGGTGACGAGACAACTGGCGAGCCCGAAGATGGCCAAGGCGCCGAAGGTGAGTCTGATCCCGCTGAGGGGGAGGGCGAATCCGGAAAGAGCCTGGCGGACATGGTTAAGGAAATGTTGGAGGCGGAACTGGGTGACCAGGAAGTCTTCGACAAATCCAAGGCGATGGCCGATCTATCCAAGGAAGTGCTGAGCGGTCAGTCGGGCGACTATTCGTCTACTGATGCCGTGCGAAGCATTGAAGTGGATGGTGCTGTTGACGAGGGCAGTAATCCATTGCCCGGAAATGGCCCAGGCGCTGGTGCGGTAAAGCAGTTTGTCGACGGCATGCCCGTTTGCCCTGTTAACCGTGACCACGTAAATGAGCTGTTGAAGGCGATTGACCGGAAAGCCGATGTATTGGCTGGCCGCCTCCGCTCGTTACTGCTTAATCGGGAAGAGGCTGAGACTTACACGACCCGTCGTGGACGCCTTGGCCAAAGCCACTTGTACCGTCTTGGCCTCGATGACTCTAGGGTCTTCGAGCAGCAGGACGACATCGAACTGCCCACTGCAGCTGTTTCAATCTGTGCCGACCTTTCGGGGTCAACAGAGGTGCATTGTGAGGGTTCGGTAACTTGTGCGGTATCAATTCAGCAGTCACTACTGTTGCTGGAGAAGGTGCTGGATCAGCTTGAAACCCCGAGAGAGATTATTGGCTTTGCGCCAAGCTCAGGCGAGTTGAACACCGTGGTTCGTACCTTCGGGGACAGCCATAGAACAGCTCTGGATCGTATTGGTGGGTTGGCTTCCGTAACAGGCGGCTATCACACACCCATCGGTGAAGCGGTATTCCAGGCAGCATCACGTCTGGAGGCCCACGAAAGTCAGCGCAAGATTCTTTTCGTGCTGACTGATGGCGACCCAAGTTGTGAAGTGAAAGCTACGGAGATGACCCAGCTTGCCGTTCGCGGTGGGATCGAGGTTGTTTACTTGCTGATCGGTGGCGACGTTCGCAGTGACTGGCTTACCAACAACGCAATTCCCTTTGCACACGCTAAAACAGCAGGTGATCTCTGCCCGGTCCTTCTGGATAAGGTAGGTGAACTGCTGGCATGAGTAATTCAAACCCATGAGGGGCTACCCCCCTCATGGGGGATAGCTCCATTTTTTTAGGAGCTGTCCATGAGAAAACTCAACCAAGTCGAGCAATCCGCTCAAGCCAACGAACTGTTTCGCGAAAGCATTGCTGCAGGCAAGAGAAGTCTTCTCGCCTACGGCAAACAGATAGTTGAGCAATCCAATCTCCGCGATATCGATACCGAGGCCTTTCAGGAGGCTTTGGTGTGCGCGGATGGAGGAGATCTGCATGGTCTGTTTCGCATCTTGCGATCCAGCCACCATGCGTTCGGTACGGAGCGCTATTCCTGCTTTTGGGGATGGATCGACGCTGCGGGATTTCACTTTGATGCGACCGGCTCAAGCTGGTCGTACATCACTTTGGATGACCGCTTTAAATACCTTCAATGGTCTACCCAGATGATTGAAGAAACCTTTGCTGCAGGGGCCTCTTAGAGGCCCACCTCACCTTGTGAGCTGGACAAAACACCCGGCTCACAGCCGAGTGTTTTTTCGAGCCCATAGCGGTTCAAAGCACTCGGCCCGCGCCCGAGTGTTAATTCAATTAGCCCTGCGCGCGGCAGGAGCGAGGTAGTAAAAATGACAACTTCAGTCAATGCAGTAACCAACGTTGCACAAGAGTCCTCAGTAGTAGTTATCAACCTTGCAGTCAGCGCGATGAGTGCTGATCGTCAGGTTGATCTTGCTGAAATCGGTATCAGTTTTGATGATCTGCCCAAGGCCAGCAAAAAGCTGGTTGAGGAAAAGATTTTCCCTGCTGACTTCCTCAGAAAGTACATGCACATCCGTGAGAAAGCTTACGCGGAGATGCTGAAGGACGGAGCTGTTCAGATCCCGATGGGAATCGTTGCATCTAAAACAGCCGCTGTAGAGAAGTACCGGGCCCTTAAAGCATTCCAGCAGGAGTGGGATGAGTGCCTGGAAGCCGATTCTTTGACTTATGAAGCAATGTGCCGTGATCACATCATGGACATATCTTCTCAGGCGCTGGAAGACGGAACTTTATCAACAAAGATTCAGGCTTTGGCCGAGTTGCTGTTGAAGCGTCAACCATCCTGGGAACAGGTTCGCAGCCGGATGAGCTTTGCGTTCACTCTGACACCCGTGTCACTGGACGAAGCGGATTTCGATGCAGATCTGTACGAAGCACAGCGTGACAGCATTGTCGCGCTTCGTGAGGGCGTGATGGGTGGCCTGATTCAGTATGTTTGCAGAGAAGCAAATGAACTGCTGAAGGTGATCCTGAAACGCAATGCTGGGAGAACAGAGTACAGCCTCAATGGCCGTACTGCTGCACGCGTGGCAGCGATAAGCGGGAAGCTGCACTCTCTGGCGTTTGTTCACAAAATGGTTCGGCCGTTGGCTGAAGCAGTGGACCAAGCGGTAGAGGATGTACCTGCATCAAATGCTGGGCGGGACGTTGTGTTGACTTCGGTCATCTACAACAACCTGGTTCAGTGTCTGACGGCCATGAGTGATCAAATCACTGTGGTTGATCGTCTGGAGAAGAAACTGCCGTTTGTTACTGTGAGCCAAGCTACGCAAGTGGCTTCGCCTGCAGCACAGGCTGTTGTTCCTGCTCAAACCACCTCGGCACCTCAAACCGTTGCGGCACAGCCAGCGCTTGCGCTGGGTTCCGTAGACGAAGAGGACGATGCCACTACTGAAGCTCCGGCTGATGTAGATGGCGAGAGCGCTGAAGAGGTAACTCCGGTTGCCCCGGCAGCGCCTGCAGCAGAGGCACCTGTAGTGAAAACTGCAACCAAAGCAAATCTGATGTTCCTCTAATCCACTAAACCACCCATGCGGGCCACTATCGCCCGTAAGGGAATAGTGCGCCCGAAAGGAGTTCACTATGGCTGTGCAACAACACGATATCTTCGGTGAAGAGTTCACCCAAACCGTTTCTCCTGTAAGAAAACCCACAACAATCCGGAAGTCATCAACCAAGTTGGTGATCAACCGCAGAGCGTTGTGGTCGGCCGCTGAGTTTCTGCCTGGCATTACTGAGGCGGAAGACAAAGAGGACGCTCTGGAAGCAGCTTCTACAACCGCGACCTATAGCGATAACAGCACTATCGAGCGGCTTGAAAAAGCTCTTGGTATGTCACCTGTCATTCGCAACGGGGAGTGGGTCACCGATGCGCTTGGTTTTAAGTACAAGCTCAAAGGAAGCCCGTTCAAAGGGGATCGTTGCTTGGGGGTCAAAGGCTCCCTTGTACGAGATCTGAATCGCACCTTGGTGCTGACTTCTGCACGTAACCAGATCGAGGGTGCTTTTAACGACCCGTGTAGTTGGCTGGTGGTTAATTCAATAGCGGTGCTTAGCACTCGCTTGCGAATGATGGCTGACAACGAAGATCCCTTTGCCTGTCTGCAGGCTTTCCTAGAGGTGATGCTCCAACAGGACTTCATCGATAACTCAAGGAAAGGCGAGACAATTCGGAATCTTGCTAAGCGAGACCGGATGCGCGAAGTGCGTGCTGAGCGCCGTTTGCAGAAAGAACAGATAGCAGGATCGTCTGACCTGGATGCGAGTTTAAACTCCGGCCGGGAGTAAATGATGAATACGCCACGCCATAAGGCTGTGCGCGAGACGAGGGGAGGAGACCGGCTCCCCCCTCAATCAGGAGAACATCATGAAAGCAACAGCAGTTAAAACCATCGACACAATTCTCATTGCGTCGTTTACCTTCTTTTGGAAGGTGATCAAGAAGTTCGACCCTCGACCGCTTCAGACTCATTACGCGATGCGTGACCCTGCTAATGCGGTTGAGCTACACAGAGTTTTCAGTCTCCCCAAGGAAGACGCTGGCAACTCAATATGTCGACTCGGCAACAATCGCATGCGCTCCGAGAAGAACCCGAACGGGCTCGTTGTGCGCGGTGAGCTGGTCAAAATCAAGAACCCTGCCAATGGGAAGTTTGTCGTTCTGTACGCCGCTGGGGCTGGATCTCATCCAATCCCCGGTGACGGAGTGGCAATCGACTACGACGCTAAAGTTGCCTTGGGTATCACCAAGCAAGAGGCAGTTGATCTGTTGGTCGGCCCAGCCGGCGTTTCAGATCGTGAGTACTTCCTCATGTACCTCGACTCCGATAAGGGGAGCCGAAGCGCTCGCGCTCTCGGTTGGTACATTTTTATTGGTGGCTTGATGCTGCCTCTGTGGACCTCGCTGTTCACAGCGGTCGGTAACCTCATTGGTGAGTTGTTCTGATTTAAGCACTGCCAGTAAGACCGACGCCCCTGCTCATTGAGCGGTGGGCGTCACCCCTAAGTTCGCTTGAAAGCCGGCTTAGGGGTGGCGCCCACCATTTTCAGCTCAATGTTTAGGAGTCGGCATGGCAACAACACAACGAAACTTAGAAGCCAGAGCCTCAGATTGGGGCTTATCCTTCGAGAGTCATTTCTTCAACGGCTCGCAAGGCATTGTCGCTCGCTACGATGCTCCAAAGCTCCGATTCCCAGCAGACACTCCGCAGCATATTTTGCGCGACACAGTGGATGCCTGGAATCGGCGGCTGCAGGAGACATTCGAGGGGACCGGCTACTATGCCTCCTGCCCAACGATGGATGTGGCACCAGGTGAGGGCGAATGCCTGATCCTTTTCGCAAGCGAAGGCTTCTACCAAGATTTCATTAGCAGCGCAGAATCTGAAAGCCTGTTTCAAGGCGAGCATCCAGCCACTTCTGGTATGCGTTGAAATGCGTGTGTGATCCTGGTCACACCGATAGGGGGGAGTAATCCCCCCGGTGCTTTACACAACTTTCTACCTACGACCCCACCTTACTAACAAAAAGACTCTGCATGCCTACGGCGAACGCGGAGGGGCTTTCTGCGGCTTTAGTAAGGGTTACCCCTAGTATCATTCCATAGCGGCGTTAAGCTGTAAGCGTACAGGGAATACACCTTGCGCCGGTCAGCCCTGCACCCAC
>CEPQ01002678.1_pt1 | contig 13372 bp, 12 predicted proteins | sample 530411 | NCBI WGS metagenome assembly CEPQ01 (sample SAMEA2620039, study PRJEB7988) | marine metagenome | isolation source: saline water (ENVO:00002010), including
CGGAAAAGAGCTAGGATTCGAGACAATGACCGAAACGAACGAAGACAATCGAGACAGCAGCATGCCGTCGATCTCGCCCATCGAACGGATCATGGAAGACGTACGGGAGATCTATCTATCCGACGATCGGCCCTGGGTGGTCGGCTACTCCGGCGGAAAGGACTCGACCACCGCCCTGCAGATCATCTGGACGGCCCTCGCGCGCCTGCCGGAAGAGAAGCGCCAGAAGGCGGTCTACGTCATCAGTTCGGACACCCTCGTGGAGACACCTGTGGTCTCGCGCTACATCGACGTGACGCTCGAGCGCATCGAAACGGCGGCGAAGGAACAGGGAATGCCCTTCCAGACCCACAAGGTGGTTCCGGAGACCGACAAGAGCTTCTGGGTGAACCTCATCGGGCGCGGTTATCCTGCCCCTTCGCGCAGGTTCCGCTGGTGCACCGAACGCTTGAAGATCGAACCGGCGAACGAATTCATCAAGCGGCGCGTGGCGGAGTTCGGAGAGGTCATCATGGTCCTCGGCGTGCGCTCGCAGGAGTCGGCGACGCGCAGCCAGGTCATGGCGATGCACCGCATCGAGGGCTCGAAGCTATCCCGCCACTCGTCGCTGCTCAATGCCTTCGTCTACGCCCCGATCGCATCCTTCTCGACCGACGACGTCTGGAGCTATCTACTGCAGAACGAGTCCCCATGGGGCAATGACAATCGCGACCTCGTCGCCATGTATCGCAGCGCGGGCGCCGGCGAATGCCCGCTCGTCATCGACACCTCGACCCCTTCGTGCGGCAATTCGCGCTTCGGTTGCTGGGTGTGCACGGTGGTGGAACGCGACCGTGCCATGGAGGCGATGATCGACTCCGGTGAGGAATGGCTCACCCCCCTGCTCGAGTTCCGCGATCTCCTCTCAGAGACGCAGGAGCCATCGCGCAAGCACGAGTTCCGGGACCATCGCCGTCGGGGCGGTCGCATCGACTTCATCAAGGGGACCGATCGTATCATGCGGGGCCCCTACACGCTCGACTTCTGCAGAAAGCTGCTCCGGCGCCTTCTCGAGACACAGAAGGAGGTCGCGGCCGAAGCACCGATCGGTGAGGCACCGATCCTCATCCAGACCGAAGAACTCCACGAGATCCGGAGGCTGTGGCGAACTGAGCGGGGTGACTGGCCGGACAGCGTACCGCGGATCGTGCGCGAGACGCTCGGCAAGGAGCTCGACTGGGTAAAGGAAGACGCCGTCTCCTTCGATGGCGACGACGGTCAGCTGCTGGCCGAGATCTGCGGCAAACACGACGTGCCCACCGATCTCGTCATGCGCCTGCTGGACGTCGAGCGCGCGTCGCACGGTCTCAAGCGCCGCCATGCGGTCCACACCCGGATCGAGGACGTCTTCAATCTCGAATGGCGTGATCTCGATCTGCTCGTCGCCGAAAGACAGGCCCAGATCGCCGCGGACAACGATGAGGAGGCCGACTACGCCGAGGCGGATGAGGAGGGAGAGCCCTCATGATACTCCGCTCCATAACCATGGAGGACTTCGGTCTCTACCAGGGTCGCCAGACCATCGACCTCATTCCCGAACGCGGCCGGCCGGTAGTCCTCTTCGGAGGCCGCAACGGCGCCGGCAAGACGACCCTGCTGGAGGCGGTCCGGCTTGCTCTCTATGGAAAACGCGCGCTCGGAGTCAGGGTCGGGAAGGCCGAGTACGAGGAGCATCTCCTCGGCCGGATCCATGTGGGGGCGGACGGAAGGCGCGCCTCAGGTGCGACGATCTCGCTCGAATTCGACTACGCCGAAGGCGGCCGGGTGCATCGCTACGAGGTCAAGCGCACCTGGTCCGCGGACGGCGAGAAGGTCGACGAGACGCTTACGCTGTCCAAGGACGGCGCACAGGTCGACGAAGTCCCCCGCGAGGAATGGCAGAGCTTCCTGCAGGAGCTCATCCCGCCGGGCGTGTCGCAGCTGTTCTTCTTCGATGGCGAGAAGATCGCCGAGATCGCACGTGACAATCCGGATGAAGCCCTCGCCGATGCGATCAGAGGCCTTCTCGGCATCGAACTGGTGGGAAGGCTGAGGACCGATATCGGCCTCTACTTGGCCAGACGGGCTCGCGGTAAGGGCGATGCGGCAGCCGAGCGGCTGAAGACTGCCGTCGATGAACTCGTCGTCCTCGACCGGGCGATCGACGAACTCAACGACGACACTGCGGACGCGGTCGGCCGAGCCAAGGCGCTTGCGGCGAAGGCCGAGGGGATACGAGGACACTTCATCTCCGAAGGCGGTGATGCAGCCCGACGGCGCGGAGATCTCGAAGGCTCCCGGAAGGAGCTGGCAGACCAGATCTCCCGCATGGAGACCGAACTCCGGGAGCTGATGTCCACCTCGCTTCCTCTCGCGATGGCGCCGAACCTTCTGCGTCGGTTCGACCAGGCGATCTCGAACGCATCGAATGCGGGCGCGGCACGCGAGGCGGAAGCACTGCGCGAGAGACTGCTGGGCTGGCGGGCGGCGAACGAACCCAGGCGCGACGCCTCCTGGAGCGAAAAGCACTGGCGCGATCTGGACGGTTTCCTCGCCAGCGAGGCGCGCAAGTCGCTCGAGATCGGTTCCAATCTCAGCTCAATCGATGCCTCAGAACGCCGTCGATACGCAGAGGTACTGGCCTCGGCGCTCGGTAAGACGCCAGCCCGTGCAGCCGTCCTCGTGGAGGAACTCGATGCGCTCGGGCAACGCCTTTCCCAGGTGGATGCCGAACTCCAGAGGGCCAGTGGCAAGGCCGCCGAGGTCCTGCTCGAGGACCTTCTCCAGGTGGAACGCGACGTAGCTCTGGCCGAGGCCCAGGCGAAGGCTAAGGAGGAGGAACTCCGATCGCTGCGTCACAAACGCGATAATCTCGAGCGGGAGCGCAAGCGCGCTCTCGACGCCCAGAACGAGGCGGTCGCCACGGAAGAGCGTGCAGCGCTCGCCGGTCGGGTCGGCAAGGCGCTCAAGCAATACGAGGACAGGCTGCTCTCGCTCAAGATCGAGCAGCTGCGCAGCGAGTTCGTATCACGGTTCAATCACCTTGCCCGCAAGGTCGATTTCATCGCCGATGTCCGGATCGATCCGAGGAACTTCGAGACGGTCCTCATCGACAGATCCGGGACCGAGATCCGCAAGTCGAGCCTTTCGGCCGGCGAGAAGCAGATCTATGCCGTCGCCATGCTCTGGGCGCTCGCACGTACCAGCGGACGCGCCTTGCCGATGATTATCGACACGCCACTGGCGCGTCTGGATACGGAGCACCGGCAGGCGATCGTCGAACGCTACTTCCCCGAAGCGAGCCATCAGGTGATCATCCTGTCCACCGATACGGAGATCGACGACCGCCTGCTCGATGGTCTGGGACCGAGCGTCAGTCACTCCTTCCGGCTGGACTACCGAGCGGAAGCCAAGGCGACGAGCGTCTCTCCCGGTTATTTCTGGGACACGAAGGAGGAGGGTCGCGATGCGGTACAACAAGCTTAAGATCTCCGAGGATGCCACCAGCCGTCTGCGCTCGCTTCGCCAAAGGACCGGGGTCACTCCGAACCTCCTGTGTCGGGCCGCCGCCCTCCTCTCCCTGGAAGAGGGACCGGTCACCTCGCTCGCGCCGGATGAGCGCGGGCAGGAGTTCAACGCCTACACGTTGACCGGGGAACTCACTGGTCTGATCGGATCGCTGATCCGTTTCGTCGAGCAGGAGGAGGCCAAGGAGGAGCTCGACGACGAGATAGTCGTGAAGCTCCTGTGCGCGCACATTCACCGCGGTGTAGGCACACTCGCGGTTCGGGCGAAATCCGCAACCGATCTCGGGCGGCTGGCAGCCGCGGCATGAGCGAGATGCGGGCGGATCCGATCTACCTCGACCACAACGCCACCACCCCGGTCGACCCGGAAGTGGCGATGGCGATGGAGCCGTACCTCTCGGAGCTGTTCGGCAATCCCGCGAGCGTCGAACATCTTCACGGCAACCGGGCGCAGACCGCGGTCAAGAAAGCCCGCGAACAGGTCGCATCCGCATTGGGCGCACGGGACAACGAGATCGTATTCACCTCCGGATGCACGGAAGCGAACAACATCGCGATCCTGGGCGCTGCGCGGGCACGCCCCGAGCGCCGCCACCTGATCACCTCGGCGGTCGAGCATCCCGCTGTCCTCGAACCGATGCGCCAGCTCGAGCGGGAGGGCTTCGAACTCACCATCCTCGGTGTCGATGGCGACGGACGGGTCGACCCCGCTGCAGTCGAGGAAGCGCTGCGGGACGATACAGGCCTCGTATCGGTGATGGGCGCCAACAACGAAGTCGGCACGCTCCAGCCGATCGCGCAGATCGGAGCGATCTGTGATGCGAAGGGAGTGCTCTTCCACACCGATCTCGCGCAGGTCATGGCGCACAGGAAGGTCGATGTCGCCGCGGAGCGCATTCATCTCGCGAGCATCTCGGGCCACAAGGCCTACGGGCCGAAGGGGGTCGGTGCCCTCTACGTGAGATCGCGATCGCCCAGGGCCAAGCTCGTCCCGATCATGCACGGCGGCGGCCAGGAACGTGGTCTGCGACCGGGCACCGTCGCTGTTCCCCTGGTCGTGGGGCTCGGCAAGGCAATGCAGGTCGCGGGGAGGCGCGGTGCCGACGACGAGGCGAAATTGCGCGCTATGACCGGTGAATTCCTCAGTGAGGTACGGAGCGCCCTCCCCGACATCGATCTGAACGGTCATCCAGAGAAGCGTCTCGCGAACAACCTCTCGCTTTCCATTCCGGGTGTAGATCCGCTCGCGCTGATGCACCGCCTCAACGACCTGGCGAGCTTCTCCGCATCCAGCGCCTGTGCCACGGAGAAGGTACAGACCAGTCCTGTCCTCCTAGCCATGTTCGGAGACACGCCTCGAGCACGCCAGGCGTTCCGCGTATCTCCGGGACGCTTCACCGACGCACAGGGCCTGATGCAATTCGCGTCAGCACTCGTTGGAGCTAGTCAGGAACTCCGTCGATACGCCGCGTGACAATGACGCCTCCAACATTACGAAACCGGGAAGTCAGCTAAAGCGGCCGGGCGCGCTATCCTTGCATGAAGTCATCCAAGCTTGTCGGTTCGCCCATCTGCTTCTCAAGACGCTTCTCAATTCCCTTGATCTTCCGATCACTTACGAGATCCCCTTCATAAAGAAATAGGTCCCGAACCAGCGGAATCTTTCCAGGTCGCAACTGTTGCGAAGTCGGTTCGTAGAAGAGGTCGCGATAGGGTCGCTTCGTGATGTCCGTCTCAATATCGGAAAAATACCGAACCCCTTCCCGTACTCGCTTTCTAGCCAATGCCTTTATGGAAGAGGGATCCGCATCTTTACCTTCAATTGCGATAGCTCCATCGACGTTGATTGACGCCGCGACGAGCTCGGCGAGCATCGAAAGACCTCGAGGTCGAAACAGAACATGCCCGCCTGTATCCTTCCGGTATTTCGTGACGACGGATGGCACGTCGCTGGCATCCAATGCCTCCTTCACTTCAGGGAATGTCCGGGCCGTCTCGCCAAGGAATGTTTCAGCGGCCGCGAGATATACCTCCAGCCAGGGATCAGCAGGTCGATTGAAGCGAAGACGCTCCTTCTTCTCGACGTTACTCTCCTTCGGTCGATTTTCCGCAAGCGCCATATAGATAACGCGGAAACATTCGTAGAGCGTAACTATCGAGGTAAACGCCCGCTTATCGGAATTCGAAAGAGCCGCGTTGGCCTTCAAAGAAACAAATTTCTCCCGATTCCACCCCCTAAGATCCTCAACAACATGTCGGCACGCGATCGCCATAACGTCATCTTCGTCGAGAGCGATGATCTCGCTTATCTTCACGGTCACAGCGCGCTTATTCAGAGTTGTGAACAATCGACGCGAGCGCTGCCTTCCAGACTTCGTCGGTTCATGTCCGATCATGATAACCGACAACTCATCGTCCGGAATCTCGCTAGAAGATCCCTTATCGAGCCGATTTAGTATCTTCTTGATGCCGCTCAGACGGTGCTGCCCATCCAACGGGAAAAGGATCTCTTCACCACTTAGCTCAAGGTATCCGAATGCATGGGACTTCGATATGTCCACCGACGCGACCTGAGGCTTCTTCTTCGCATCAACATCAAACTCGTGGAATCTTGGGGCCCCCTCGTAAACAGCAACTACCATAGAGGGGAAAAATCGCTCCTGAACTTGGGAAATGTAGTCGGCAATCTTCTCCGAACGAGTGTCGTCGATTGCCCTTTGTATCATATCAGACAGATTCTTATTTTCATAGAAATCTGTTGTTAGGCTGATGTAATCACTAGCCTCCGAAAATTTCATAAGAGTTGAATAGTAGAACCATTTTCCGATTTTTCCCTTGAGGGCGGGCAAAATTAGGTTCGGCTTTCTCGCCTTCTTCGTCATCTCGTTCAACTCCTTAGCACGGCGACGACGCGACGTATCTTCGCAGAATAGTCGAGCGAACTACAGAAGGGGATAACCGCATCAGAAAGATCATTCTCTAACTTTCGAAGGTCTTTTTCGTCCCAGTCGAGGCTGGAGAAGCAGAATAAAAGATCGTCCCGCCAGTTTCGGAAAAGCCGTTCGAACTTGGGTCGCTTAGCTCCTCGATCCCGATCTCGCAGGTATTGGCGGAAACGCTTCCGAAGGTTCGCCTGGCTGCCAGCACCGCTCTGTCCGAAGTAAACGATAATACTGTGCTCCGGCATAATCGTATCTGTAATCCGGATTTTGAATGCATAGATACCCTGCTGATCTGGGACGTCGTCGACCGAATCTTCAGTGAAAGGCACTTCGGTCCAGTCGAAGAGATGGGCGCCCTTCTGGCCGCGCCAGAGGTCCGGCCACAAATAGACTGAAAACGAATGTTCGCGATACATGTCTTCAGCTGTTCGCGCCTTCGTAGCGCTGGCTAGATCGAATGCACTAGTGGACAACTCGCACCTCGTTTGTCGCCGCAACAAAGAGTTCTGGAAGGGTTAGCATCGGATCCACCCCAATCTTAGGCTTAAAACCGATTGCTTCGCTACTGTCAGACATGAGCTTCTCTGGTCATACCTTTTCTTCACCCCATAGAGATGCGTATCTGACAAGCAGGTCCTCGACGTTAGCGGGCGGAAGCATCGCTTCGTCGAGCTTCGCGAACCCGGCGACAGCATACCGGTTCAGCAGTTCCACCCCGGTCTCGCTCAGGCCCGTCGGACGCTGGGGGTTGAGGAGAAGGATCATCTCACGCTCAACGCTGGTCTTCTCGGACAGATTGATGCCTTTCCGCTCCAGTTCCGCGTCGATCAGAAGGCCGGCTATGAAATCAGCGGCCGGCTTGAAGTCCTCCGGATAGGTGTCGATGAAGTACTCCGTCTCCAGTTCGTCCTTGGAACCGAGCTTGCGATCGCGGACACCTGCCAGCATGCAGATGTACCAGCTGTCGAACATCAGCCATCTGGGCGACCGCTGCTCCATGACAGAACGAAAGAATGGTCTCGCCTTGGCTGGGAGAGTGAAGTTCACTGGACGTCCTCCTTCTCCACGTCGTGGAACCTCTTGAACTCCTCCAGGCCCTCCCGCATCTGCGGTTCGTCCCCCTCGTCCTTCCAGATCGTCACGTATCGAACGTCATCACGCGGATAGAAGGCATCGGCGAAACCAGCCTTCTCGCTCGAGATGACGAACATGATCATCTGATCGAACAGCTCGGGGATCACATCACCGACCTCTCGCCGGACGCGATTGTCGAGGGATACCGCAGGGCTGTCGACGATGAAGGGCAGCTTGTAGGGCGCCGCTTCCAGAAGCGAGGTGATGAACGCATAGGCCACGGAGAGGCTCTGCCCTTCGCTGACGCCACCCTTCGAAGAGACGCCTTCCGATGAAAGCTCGAGCGCCGAACCGATCCGCGCCACCCTCAGCGGTTCGCCCTTGATCAGACGCTCCAGTTTCTGGTTCGTCGCAGCCCGCACGCTCTCCCGTAGGCGGTCGAGGGAATTCTCGGCAACCGCGTCGATGAGCTGGGTCACGCAGTCGGCCGCCTTCATGAAGGCAACGGTCTTCGTCGCTGCGGCGTATTTCTTCCGACAGCTCTCCACTTCGACTCGGCACATGGAGATGTTGGACCGATGGTCGAGACGTTCGAGAAGCTGGGTCTGCTTATCGGTCGTTGAGAGATGCTTGATCGCCTTGTCGATGACCTCGAGGTCCTCTTCCAACTGCCGGCGCTCGATCAGAAGCGACTTCATCTCCACGTCGCCGGCTTCCTCCTGTTCGCGCTCCAGCAACTCGATCTGCTGGTTCACCGAACGGCGCTCGCGGAGCTGTGCCTGCAGCTCGCGCGCGAGATCGGAGAATTCCTCCCCATCCGCGTCACTCTCCCGCACGCTGAGCTTCATCCGATTGATGATCGTGATCTGGTCCGCCGCTAGGAATCGCTCGGCACCCTCGCGGATCGCCTTCTGCTCGACTTCGCCGATGTCGCGATCGCATACGCACTTCTCGGCATTCGCCAGTTCCTGGAAGAACTCGCGCGAGATCGTCTTCGGTAGCTGAAGGGTCGTTAGCCTCGTGCCCAACCCTCGCAGCCGCTCGAGGAGAACCGGACTCACCTTCGTCGGAAGTCGCATGGCCGCCAGGGTTTCACCCGAAAGCTCAGCAATCCTGGTATCGACCCCCGATTTCGAGGCATCGAGCTTGGCACGCCTCGCCGCGAACTTCTCATCCTGCGCAGTCCGCTCGGCGATCTTGCCGACTATCTCACCGAGGCGCTTTTCCTTCTTCCCCTTTTCCGACCGTCGAGAACGCAAGTCAGCCTCGAGCCTGCTCAGCGTGGCCTCGGCCTCGTCCATCGCATTGCGAAGCCGCGTGACGCCTTTCTGCTCCTTCGCCGTCGTGAGTGACGCTGCACGGGCCTGCTCTTCAGCGACAAGTTGTGCGACATCCGATTTCAGTGAATCAAGCTGGTCCAGTCGATAGAGCGTTCGGATCGCGCGGGTCGTCCGATCCTTGCCCTCTGCCCTGATCTCCTTCGCGAACTCACCGTCGAAGACGAACAGCTTGGTGAATTCCGGGGTAAGAAGTTTGCGAAGCAACGGGGGCAGGTGCCACCCTTCCTCTCGTCCACCGCCCTGTAGAGCGGTTCGCGTAGTCCAGTATCTCGCCTGCCGAGCGATGAAGTCCAGTTCCAGCTCCAGACGGTGCGGCTTGTCGTCGACAAGGAGGCGGAGCTCGAAGAGTCCGCGTTCGGTCTCATCATCGGCACGAAGTGCAGCAATCTGATCACCGGACAGTTCGGTTCCCGTCAGCACGGCCCTCATCAAGGTCATCGTTGTGGTCTTGCCGGTTCCGTTCGGCATCTGGACGAGCGTCCACCGTGGCTGATCGTCGAGCGATATCACGGCATCCCGGATCCCTCCTCGAATGTTCTCGTAGCGCCAGCCGACGACCTTAAGCTCCATCATCGACCTCCTCCGACGCGACTTCTTCGTCCGTGTCCTTCTCCACGGCCAGTTCGATGACCGCGAGGACATCGCTCGTATCGTAATTGTCCTTCAGACAGTTCTCGATGAGCTTGCGAAGACGATCGAGCATCGCGGGCTCGCAGGCACCTTCCACGAGCACTTCGTCGAGCGCAGCCACGATGTTGGGGTCGAGTTCATCCGTATCCTGCATGCTCAGATCATGCCTCCTTCTTGACCGCACTCAGATGGCGGAACCAGTCGCGGCGTTGAATGTCGGCCGATGCCTCGCCACCCACGTCATCGTCCTCATCGATGTCATCGGTCCGTATGAAATCTACGACCAGTGCGCGCTTCTCCGGATCGTCAGGGTCAACCCGAAGACATCGGCCGAGCCTCTGGACCGTCTCCAGCTGCGCCTTTGCGGATGCGAAGAGCACGATCGAACCCACCGAGCGAATGTCGATACCTTCCGAGATCCGGTGACAGGTGATGAGGCAGGAGAGTTCGCCTCGGGCGAAGCGCTGCAGGTTCTCGCGATCATCGCCCGCGTAGTAAGTATGGAAGTCGGCGCCAGCTTCCATAAGGATCTCCTGCACCTCGAGACCGTACTCGGCGGTCTCCACGAAAATCAGGCTGCGATCGAGGATCTCTGGACGCCGCCGGACGAGTTCCGCGAACGGAGGAAGCTTCTCGCGAGATAGCTTCCTGATCCTCGCGATCTCCTGGTAGAGGCTCTCGATCGGGGGGGCATCTGCCATCCTCGAGCGGGCATGGTAACGTCTGATCGCCTGGCGAACCGCGTCGCGATCCTCGGCAGAGAACTCGTATTCGAGTTCGAGATAATCGAACTCACACAGGATGCCCCGCTTCAGGGCCTTCTCCAGCCCGAACTCGAAGATCGTCGGTCCGATCTCCGCCTCTATGAATTCGTTACCATCCTCGTCGTACTCCCGGTCGGGCGTCGCGCTCAGGCCGAGACGATAGCCGAAGGGCGAAATGACGCCCGACAGGTCACGGACCATGGCCGGAGCACCCATTCCGTGCACCTCGTCGCAGATGATCAGACCGTTCTTTGTGAGCTTGCCGGGCAGCCGGGGCAGCACGTCCCGCAGGTTCGTGCGCGAGGTGAGAAGGATCGATCCTTCAGCATCATTCAGATAGCTCTGCGCCTCGCGGTGGCGCTCGAACGCGCGATAGACGTTCCGCCCCCGGGCAGACAATTCGCCATACCACTGATCGAGAAGATCCGTTCCGAAAGCGGTGACCACAGTCGTCTTGATGAGACTGCGCTCGAACAGCTCCTCCATGATCGAGATGGCCGTCCGCGTCTTGCCGGTTCCCGTGGCCATCTCGAGGATCCCATGACGCTCCTCGAGGAAACGGGCGAGAGCCTGCTTCTGATGGATCCACCTGTCGTCGTCCGGCTTGGACGTCTTGGTATAAGGGCGCTCTGATCCCTCCCGATATTCGATCAGGTTCCTCCTGACGGCCTCGGGCAGTTCGAAGGTGCGGACATTCGGGTCGGCGTTGTTCCAGAGCTGGTCGAACCTGATCGCCTCGGCATCGACCCGCTGCTTCTCGCGCTCATCGATCCAGGAATAGAAGGCGCTGATGGACTCGTAATTCCGGAACGCCTGCGCGCTGTCGTTGGGAGACCCGTGAAACGCGACAGCATTGCCGGCGGTATCGCGGAATATTCCGAACTTGTCGTGGAAATCACCGTCGAGCCCAGCAGACGGCAGGGCCACACGGAACTCCAACAGTCCGTCCGCCACCATCCAGGCAATAGCCGAGAGGGTATCGCGCTCGAGCGCTTCGCCAAGCTCGACGACATCTTCCAGCAGGGCGGCGTGCAGCGCCTGGTCGAGTTTCGCGTCTGCTCCCTTCGCGAGAGCTTCGACATCCCTCTTCTGAAGTTTCGGGCTCGCAACGATTCTCGCCTTGCCCCCGTTGCCCGCCAACCCGGCAAGTCCCGCGGCGGCCATGCGCATCCAGGACGAGGTGAAGAACCCGACGCCGCGATCATAGGAAACGGCACTCGAAAGAGCTGGAATGTAGAAATTCCTCATCACCTCATGGGTGGAGGTATCGAACTTGGGCTGTGTCTCGAGATCGCGCAGCGAGACTGGCGATGGCGAACCCGCGCGAGTCTCCGCTGCAATCATTTCTTCCCCCCTCGGCGACGCGCGCCGCGTCATGCCCGCCTGTTTCGCCACGAACTACGTTTTCCATCAAGGTCTTGTCGTGGGCATTTCCCAAGAAAAGCCCGTTTCATCATGACGCTGCTGTTCATTCGGTCATACGAACTCTTCGCAACTCCATCCCCGCGGTTCCTATGCTTCCCAAAGCGTCGGCCAATTCATCGGAGACGAATGGAGCCGAGATCAAGTGCTTGTCTCGCCACAAATGGTGCCCCCGACATCGGTCAGCGTCGAGGACGATTTGATTTATTCCTCCCGGTACCGGCTCCCACAGCACCCCCTTGAACCGCATCGTGGTAAGTCCGCGATCGATGGCGTCAAGACGATTGCAGACGACCATGAAGTACCGCTCCCCAGCAAAGCTTCCGTCCTGCCATAGGATATCAACCTTGAAGAACTGGTGGACGCCGGGTTCGAGCATCTCGACACAATGACGGAAGCGGTCACTGACCATGTGCATCGACCAGCAGGAAATGAGTTCGGGCGTCTCCCGCTTGGCCCCCCCCGGATCACCGTGCTCGGGATGTGTTCGCCATGAACGGCTCTCCCCCTGTTGACCATCGAGCCGCGGCGCGGCGACACGCCACCGTCCTTGGATAGATCGACCGCATCGACCATCGGGGCCGACCGAATGGCGATGATACGGCCGCCAAGCCCCCTTCAAAAAGCGCCCTTATTGAGGGATCCAGCTAAACGGATAACCATTCGCAATCTAGAAAATTTCGGGGGCACATATGGGGGCACGATGTTTCGAAGTGTCAAGATATATGCTAATTACCAGTGACTTACGAAAATCTCACGAATCCCTCCGTCTCCGCCATTTCCCGAAAACGGAATGGTCAGCGCAGCAGCGGTAGCAGCCTGGTGTAGCAGGGCCAGAGCGGCGCGCGACCGCCTGCACCATCGAAGCAGTGCGCGACCAGCGCCGCGCGCCCCTCGCCCTGTGCGAGCGCGACAAGCGCCTCGCCGTGCGGATCGTCGACCGCAGTGCCTTGCTCGACATGACGGATCCACGCCGCGAGGCCAGCCACGATCGCATCGCATCGCCTTCCCGTGCGGACGCAATCGATCGCGGTATCGAGCCAGCGCTGCGGGATTTTTTGCGTACCATCCATCGCGATCTGGTCGAGCCGGTGGCGGAGAGCGGGATCGGCGAAGCGGGTCAGCAACTGATCGGCATAGGCATGCAGGTCCTGCCCGGGTGCGGGCTTGATCGATGGCACAGCCTCCTCGATCATGAGCTGGGTAGCGAGTTCGCGCAAGCGCCGATCGGCCACCGCCTCGTGCACGAAGCGGTAACCTGCTTCGAGCCCATAATAGGCGAGCAGCGAATGCGCACCATTGAGCATGCGCAGCTTGGCGGTCTCGTAGGGCGCAACGTCGGCCACCAACTGCACTCCATGCCGCCGCCAGCGGGGGCGCGACCCGGCAAAGCGATCCTCGATCACCCACTGGCTGAAGCGCTCGGTGAAGACCGCGCCCTCATCGCGCAGGCCGATCCGCGCTTCCAGATCGTGGAGATCTTCGCCAAGGCTGCGCGGGACGATGCGGTCGATCATGGTCGAAGGGCAGGTACAGTGCTGCTCGAACCAGTCCGCTAGAGCGGGGTTCTCCGCTTCGATCCACTCGCTCATCAAAAACTGCAGTACTGCACCATTGTGGGCGAGATTGTCGCAGGACAGCAGCGTAACCCCGGC
>CEPQ01018138.1_pt1 | contig 13302 bp, 12 predicted proteins | sample 530411 | NCBI WGS metagenome assembly CEPQ01 (sample SAMEA2620039, study PRJEB7988) | marine metagenome | isolation source: saline water (ENVO:00002010), including
GGGCTGAAGTCGACCGGAAATACAGGGCTACTTCAGACCTTCCTTAGTGCCTGAATATGGATAAATCTTCAAGCAAACAGATGCTGACGAATAAGTAATCTTTTTAAGTAATAATGAAATGCTATCGTGATGGACTGTCTGTTGAGTATTTCGGTGCATGATTATTTGAAAGCTATCGCAGGATTTTTAAAAAAGGCCGATTTTTATTCGGTGCGCCAAGGGGGGAGTATGCAGAGGAGCTACAGATTTGGTGTATGGATTGCCCCGTTGGTGGCGCTGCTTTTTTGTATGTCAGCACAGGCGGCTACCTATATATTAAATGGCGTAGATCGCCCAGCTCTCTGTAATGGTAATATGGGTTCATGGAGTGGTAATACCTATGTTTGTGGCTGGGGGCAGCCATTTAGGGTGGAAGGTGGCGATGAGGTCTTAACAACGCTTCCGCAAATGAAAATCCTGTCCTATAGCGGTTTCAATCTGGTGAATTCTACTGTTGGTGGGGCCGGGAGGCTGATTGATCTGGAGGCTCAAGGAAGTAGTGTTACTAGGCTGAGTGGATCTACCTTGTATGGCTCTATAGTCGGGCAAAGTAATAATGTTGATTTGCTGACTGGTACGACGGTTAATGGTTCTGTTTCTGTAACCGGGACGTTTAAATCTGATGCCTCTACGGTTGCTGGTAATGTTAGTGCAAATAATGGAATTACTGCTGTTAATACAGTTTTCCAAGGGAACCTGACGGCGACATCTGGTGGTGTTAATTTGGTTGGCGGCGAGGTGACTAACAATGTTTTGGTTACCTCAACAACCATAGTTGCAGATGGCACGGTTTTTAAAGGGTCGCTGACGAATACCGCTGGACCTATCAATCTCAAGAATGGCAGCGTAGCCGGTTTGGTAAAGACAAATTGTTGCACTATTACCACTAGTGGCACGGATCTCTCAGCCGGCGCTCAAGCTAATTCTGGAATAACAATTGAAGGAGGTGTGATTGCGGGAAGCTTGGTAATTGCCAGCCAGAATGGCACGTTGGTAAATAATAATATTGTCATAAAAGATGCTGTCATGGTTTCTGGTGACATTAATGCATTTAATATCCAGATATCTAATAGTCAGATTGGTTCCCCGCAGGAATCAATCCAGGTGATCGCGCGAGGGAATTACCTTAATTTGACAGATAATACTGTTGTGTATGGTCATGTTGAAGTGGCTAACACCTATGGAAAGATTAATATAGAGCCGGGAAGTAGAGTCGTAGGGACTTGCCTCGCAGACACTACACGCAATCCAAACGTTAATAATAATGTAAATGGCGAGTGTGGTGGTGCTGGGAACGACACTGTTCATCATTATGAGTTTAATTACGCTGCGCAAGCACTAACCTGCAGCTCGCTGAGTGTGACGATCAGAGCCTGCGTAGATGCTGCCTGCTCTTCAACTGTATCTGCGCCATCGACACTTACGTTAAGCCCAAGCAGCGGCTGGGCTAGTAGCCCTATCACTTTCACCGGTACTACCACAACCACGCTAGTGGTGCGGTCACCCGGCGAGGTTACGCTAGGCATCAGTTCTGCTTCGCCTGCGGCCAGCAATGGCCTAGTGTGCAGTACCAGCGGTTGCAAGGCGAGGTTTCATGACAGCGGCTTTTTGGTCAGCATACCGAACATGATCTCGTCCCGTCCGCAGAGCGCCACTATCGCAGCGGTGCGCAAGGACGATACGAGTCAGGCATGTGTACCTGCTTTTGCCAATGTCACACGTACGCTCAGTTTCACTACCAGCTACCAGAACCCTTCGACCGGCACCCGCAGCATCACCGTCAATGGCTCAAGCTCGGCGGCTCCGCTTTCGTTCAATAGCAACGGCGTCGCTTCGGTGACGGTGAACTACGACGATGCTGGCCAGGTGGCGCTCAACGTCAGCTACAGCGGTAGCGGCGGCAACTCCGATCAGGGCCTGAGCATGCTCGGCAGCGGCTCGTTCATCGCCAAGCCTTACGGCCTGTGCATCACACCAGATACCAACACTTGCAGCGTGGCCGGTGTGAGCAGCAATTGCACGGTGCTGGCCTCTGCCGGCGATCCGGTCCCGATTCGCGTCAAGGCGGTTGGTTGGCAAGGCACCACCGTCAACGGAGTACAGACAGGCGAAGTGCTCGACGGCGAGGCTCTATGCAGGGGAAATGTCGTTACTCCCAATTTCCAGTTATCGAATATCGGTCTAAGCCTTTCGCTGGTGGAGCCATCGGAAGGGGTCGTTGGATCCAATACTTTGCCGTCGAGTTATACCCATGTACTGGGTGAGCAAACCACTCTCAATGGTGATGATGGGGTGTCTTTCTCCGAAGTTGGGGTGTTCCGCATCACCGCCAAGACCAGTACCGAATACATGGGCATGGGGCATGTTGGCGGCGACGGCACTATGTCTGGCAGCAATGCCAACGACCAGAACCGGAGCCGCCTGATCGGTCGCATTGTGCCTGCCTATCTGGATGTCACGCCGAACACACCGTTGCTGCAGCCCAACTGTGTAACCGATTCGGAGACCCAGACTGGGTTCAGCTACCAAGGGGCGGCCATCAGCTTCGCCATTGCGCCCATGCTCAGCATTACTGGCAAAAACCGCGCAAATGGGACTACCACGAACTATGACCGTGGAGACTTCTGGCGCTGGCAATCGAGTAACTTCACTCATACACCGGAGTTCGGTAGCAACGATGACAACTTACACGATGACGCGCGGTTGAGCGGCAACCCAAACTTCACAGTGGATACGAACGATCTGCAATTGGGCGACGGTACTCGAGACGTGACTATCAGGGAGCAGGCGCTGACTTATGTGCGAAACCTTTATGCCCCATTGGCTAGCGACGCCGCCTTCCGCCCTTACTTGGCATTGCGCTTCCCTCTTACTGACCAAGATGGCGTCTGCTACAAGTCAGCCGATACATCGGCTGCTGCGGTCTGCGAGCCATATGTGTTGGATAATCTCAGCTTCCCTGAAGCCAACAGTCAGATTCGTCTAGGTCGCGCTGTTTTGGAGAACGCCAACGGTTCCGAACTTGCGCCGCTTGGCCTGCCGTTGGTGATCGAGAGCTGGCAGGGTAGCTATTTCGCCAAGACCTCCGACGACAGCTGTACTGTGTTTCCTGGAGAGTCGGAACCGGAGCTGAGCAACTACACCGATAATTTGAATGCTGGGGAAACCACAGCCTCAATGAAGGGTGTGGGTGCCAATCGGTTCGTTGAGTTGACGGCACCGGGATTGGGCAATGAGGGGAGCGTTCGGGTTACGCCGATGGTGCCGGAGCTTTTAAGGTACGACTGGGACGGTTCCGGTAGCTTCCAGAACCCCAGCGGCCTCGCCACCTTCGGCATCTATAAAGGGGCCAAACCCCTGATTTTTCGCCGTGAGATCTATCGATGAGAGACATGTGCAATGTGAGCTTTATGGGGGGAAAGGTTTGCTGTTGGTTCGTTGTAGTGGGCTGCGCCATCTGGTCAAGGGAAATGCGAGAGGCAAAGATCGGCCGATTCTATTGAAAAAAACTGTCGCGATTTTACCCACGAAAGAGCGTGCATAACGTTGAATCTAGTTTGCTCAGAAAGCGGAGCTGCCTTGGTTTTACGTAGCACACCAATTTGGGATCGCTGGGCAGACGCCGCCGCCGGTTGGAGGCCTGGGCGGACAGGTCCAGCGCGGACGCGACCCACTCGATTGGAATGTTCTGAGTGAAGGTGCTCAGATCGGCGAAGTTGAACAGTTCACCCAAGTCGAGCAGTTGCTGTTGGAGAGAGATAAAAATCCGATGCCAGAAGCCTGGCATCGGATTTTCGGGGAAGCCCCGCTGGGGCTCAAATGCTTAAGTGAACAGCATTACGCTCAATGAGCGGCCTTTTGTCCGGTGTAAAAGAGGGGAATCCCAGGCCTGCCTGTACCAGGGTCCCCGAAACTGGTTGACTCAGTCTATGCACTGGATGTGCCAGTTTCGTGAAGATCGGTAGGCGGCTTTTGCTAGGACTTGGTCGCAGGTGCTGAGCGCCGAAATTTGTGGGGCGGCGGGGTCCAGGCGTTGTTTCAGGAACGCCTTAGGGAAGGGCCGGCAGATGCTCGCTAGGCGATCTCGCGTAAAAGCAGTGCGCATGCCTTGTTGCATGCGCACATTTGGCGCGCTATTCCTGTTCCGGCCAGAGCCGTAGCGGGGTGCCCTGGGCGGGCCAAAGGCGCAGTTGGTCGATGTTGGAGACATCCCAGCGCTCGACGCGATTGAGCAGATCGAGGAAGTGGTGCTCCTGCTCCATGATTTCCTCCGCGCACATCTTGCGTGTGCTGCCCAGGTTGCTGAAGCGGATCTGCTGGCCATCACGCTCGTAACTGCCGAACCAGTGGTTGCAGCCCGCGTTGCCGTACGCGCGGCCTTCGCTCAGCGTGAGCGAGACGGGCGTGCGGCCGATCACGGCTTCATCGCCGATCCATTCGGCGATGTAGGTGACGTCGCGTTGCAGCTCGAGTTGCTCGGTGGCACAGCCTGTGAGTCCGAGGGCTGCGATGAGTGGCAGGATTCGTGAAGTCATGCCGGTTGCTCCTTCTGGCAGCTGGGGCAGCGGTGCTGGTCGTTCTGACCGGACCAGCCCAGTTCGGTGATGCGCGCCTGGGCGGCGGGCTTGCGTGCGGCCTCGCCGAGCTTGGCGTCCACGGCGAACTCGAAGTCCAGCTGTTTGCCGCAGCTGTCGCAGGCGACCTGCCAGTTGAGGATTTCCAGTTCGCGGAACACCGGTCCGCTGGCCACGGCCATCCATTGCCCCGGTGGGTTGATCAGGTGGCGGACCTTCTCCACTGTCAGGCGCTGGGAAAGGTCGCGGCTACCCTTGAGCGTGACGATCAGTACATCGCCGCTGCGAATCGAGCCGCCATTGCCGGTTACCTGATAGCGGCCCGGCGCCAGCGCACGGCATTCGGTGAGGGTGTGGGCGGGGTTGAGCAGGGTGTAGCGGAAATCGTGTTCGGCCATGACTCGTGATCGACGGTGAGTTGTGCGCGCAATGCTAGCACGCGCCCCGGCGGCAGGCGTGCCGCCGGGACGAATCACGGTCGAGAAGCGAGCCGATCACTGCGCCCGGGCGGTCGCCAACGTGCCAAAGGTGTCTTCGAAGAAGCGCTGCATATCACGCCAGGAACGTTCGTCCGCGGCTTTCTGATAGGCGACATCCAGGCCGTTCTTCTGGTGGGCGTCGGCGCCCGGATTGGTGAAACCGTGCTTGGCGCCGGGCAGGCTGACGAACTGGTAGTCGGCACCGGCCTTGACCATCTCGACGTTCAGCGCGGCGATGTCGTCGGTGCTGATCATGCTGTCCTCGCTGCCATGTTCGACCAGCACACGCGCCTTGACGCTGCCGGGCGCGGCGCGGGTTTCGGTGGCCAGCGCGCCGTGGAAGCTGACCACGCCTTCCAGCGGCACACCCTGGCGCGCCATGTCCAGGACCACCTTGCCGCCGAAGCAGTAGCCCACCGCGCCCAGTTTGGCGGTATCGGTCTGGGCCTGTTCCTTGAGCAGATCGAGGCCGGCATTGAAGCGGCCCTTGGCAGCATCGGCGTCCTTCAGCGCGGCCTGCATGAAGCTCATGGCATCTTTCGGGTGATCGGTGTTCTTGCCTTCGCCGTACATGTCGATGGCCAATGCGCTGTAGCCCAGCTCGGCGAGGTCGCGAGCGCGCTGCTTGGCATAGTCGTTCAGCCCCCACCATTCGTGTACCACGACGATGCCGGGGCGCTTGCCTTCGATGGCGTCGTCATAGGCGTAGTAGCCGATCATCTCGGTGCCATCGGCAGCGGTGTAGGGGATTTCCTGCGTCTGAATCTCGGCATTCGCAGTGACGCTGGCAACCATGAGCAGGCCGAACAGGCAGTGGCGCATCGTGGGATCTCCTTGGTGATCGTTATGTTGGCGAAGGGGGTTCGAAGAAGGATAGCGGTTCTTCGACTGCACGCGCAGCGCCCGGGTTCGGCTGCGCGATGGACACGTATAAGACGAAAAAGCCCTGCCGGTTGGCAGGGCTTTTTCGTTGAGCGTGGTGGCGGCGTCAGCCGCCCAGGTAGGCGTCGCGCACTTTCGGATCGGTCAGCAGGTCCTCGCCGCTGCCCTGCATGACGATATGCCCGTTCTCCAGCACGTAACCGCGGTCGGCCAGCTTGAGCGCCTGGTTGGCGTTCTGCTCGACCAGAAACACCGTCACCCCATCCTCACGCAGCTGTTCGATGATCTCGAAAATCTGCTGGATGATGATCGGCGCCAAGCCCAGCGATGGCTCGTCGAGTAGCAGCAGCTTGGGTTTGCTCATCAGCGCGCGGGCGATGGCGAGCATCTGCTGTTCACCGCCGGACATGGTGCCACCGCGTTGCTGGTAGCGCTCCTTGAGCCGCGGGAACAGGCCGAGCACCTTGTCCAGTTGCTCCTGGAAGTCCGTCTTGCCGGTGAAAAAGCCGCCCATGGAGAGGTTTTCCTCAACCGTCAGGCGGGCGAAGATCCGCCGGCCTTCGGGCACCACGGCGATGGCCTTGCGCATGATGTCGCAGGTTTGCTGGCCGACCAGTTCCTCGCCCTGGAAGCGGATGCTGCCACTGGCCGCCTGCGGCGAGCCGCACAGGGTCATCAGCAGGGTCGACTTGCCGGCACCGTTGGCGCCGATCAGGGTGACGATCTCGCCCTGTTCGACCTGCACGTTGATGTCGTGCAGGGCCTGGATCTTGCCGTAGAAGGTCGAGACGTTTTCGAAAGTCAGCATGCTTACGCCTCCCCCAGATAGGCTTTGATCACGTCCGGATTGTTACGGACTTGCTCGGGTGAACCATTGGCCAGCGGGGTGCCCTGATTGATCACGTAGATGTGGTCGGAAATGCTCATGACCAGCTTCATGTCGTGCTCGATCAGCAGCACGGTGACCCCGTGTTTGTCGCGCAGCATGGCGATCAGGGCCTTGAGGTCCTCGGTTTCTCTGGGGTTCAGGCCGGCCGCCGGCTCGTCGAGCATGAGGATGCGCGGGCGCGTCATCATGCAGCGGGCGATTTCCAGACGGCGCTGCTGACCGTAGGCGAGGGTGCCCGCCGGTCGATTGGCGACATCGGTCAGATTGACCTGTTCCAGCCAGTGAGCAGCGAAGTCCATCGCCTCGCGCTCGCTCTTGCGAAACGCCGGCGTCTTGAACAAGCCGGCAAGGAAGCCGGTGTTCAGGTGACGGTGCTGGGCCACCAACAGGTTTTCCACGGCCGTCATGTCCTTGAACAGGCGGACGTTCTGGAACGTGCGCACCACGCCCTGACGAGCGATCTTGTGGCCAGGCAGGCCGTGGATCGGCGTGCCGTCGAGGAGGATTTCCCCCGCGGTCGGCTGATAGAAGCCGGTCAGGCAGTTGAACACCGTGGTCTTGCCGGCGCCGTTGGGGCCGATCATCGAAACCACTTGCTTGTCATGTACCGTCAGCCCCACCTCGTTGACCGCCAGCAGGCCGCCAAAACGCATCATCAGGCCGCGTACTTCTAGAATCGGGCGGCTCATTGCTTCAGCTCCAGGTGTGGGCGTTGCATCGGCAGCAGGCCTTGCGGACGCCAGATCATCATCAGCACCATCAGGGCGCCGAACATCAACATGCGGTATTCGCTGAATTCGCGCATCAGCTCAGGCAGCAGGATCATCACGATGGCGGCGAGGATCACGCCGAGCTGTGAGCCCATGCCACCCAGCACGACGATGGCGAGGATGATCGCCGACTCGATGAAGGTGAACGACTCCGGCGATACCAACCCCTGGCGTGCGGCGAAGAAGCTGCCGGCGAAACCGGCAAAGGTTGCACCGAGGGTGAAGGCCGAGAGCTTGATCACGGTGGGGTTCATGCCCAGCGCGCGGCAGGCGATCTCGTCTTCGCGCAAGGCTTCCCAGGCGCGGCCGATCGGCATGCGCAGCAGGCGGTTGATCACGAACAATGTCAGCAGCACCAGCAGCAAGGCGATCAGGTAGAGGAAGATCACCTTGTTCACCGAGTTATAGGCCACGCCGAAATACTCGTGGAACGTCTGCATGCCCTCGGCTGCGCGGCGGTCGAAGGACAGGCCGAACAGGGTCGGTTTGTCTATGCCGCTGATGCCGTTCGGGCCGCCGGTGAGGTCGGTCATGTTGCGCAGCAGGATGCGGATGATCTCGCCGAAGCCGAGAGTCACGATGGCCAGATAGTCACCGCGCAGGCGCAACACCGGGAAGCCCAGCAGGAAGCCGAACAGCGCCGCCATCGCGCCGGCGATGGGCAGTGCAGTCCAGAACCCGACCCCGTAATAGTGCGAGAGCAGCGCGTAGGTGTAGGCACCGACGGCGTAGAAACCGACGTAACCCAGGTCGAGCAGGCCGGCCAGGCCGACGACGATGTTCAGGCCGAGGCCGAGCATCACGTAGATCAGGATCAGCGTGGCGATGTCCACCGCGCCACGTGAGCCATAGAACGGCCACGCCAGCGCGACGAGGATCAGAGCGATGATGATCCAGCGTTGGGTCGAGGGCAGGGTAAGGAAGCTGCCTGCACCTGCGGGTACGCTCGGCAGGCTCGGGCTGGCGGCCCAGCCGGCGGCCAGGTGAGTACGGAACAGTTGCCAGACGAACATGGCTACCGCGCAGGCAGCAATGATCCAGAACGTACCGGCTTCGGCGCCATGCACTTCGACGCGAATGCCGACGGTGGTGAGCTTCAGGCCGAATACCGGTACCGCAACGGCGATGACCAGCAGGGCGCTGAAGAAGGCTGTACGGAGATTGCCGGTCATACCTTTTCCACCTCCGGGCGGCCGAGGATGCCGGTGGGGCGGAACAGCAGGACCAGCACCAGCAGGCTGAACGCCACGACGTCCTTGTACTGGTCGCCGAAGATGTCAGCACCGAAGGCCTCGGCCACACCAAGCACCAAGCCGCCGAGCATGGCGCCTGGAATGCTGCCAATGCCGCCGAGTACTGCAGCGGTGAATGCCTTGATGCCGGCGAGAAAGCCGATGTGCGGGTTGATCACGCCGTACTGCATGCTGATCAGCACAGCTGCGATGGCGGCCAGCGCAGCACCGATGACAAAGGTCAGGGCGATGATGCCGTTGGTGTTGATGCCCAGCAGGTTGGCCATCTTCAGGTCTTCTGCGCAGGCGCGGCAGGCGCGCCCCAGACGTGACCGCGAGATGAACATCGTCAGCCCGTACATGGCAACGAAGGTGACCACGAAGATCAGGATCTGCATGTACGAAATCACCACGCCATTCATGGTGCTTTCACCGAACACCAGATTGCCCGGCATCAGGTTGGGAATCGCCTTGTCCTTGGAGTCCTGAGCCAGCAGCACGACGTTCTGCAGGAAGATCGACATGCCGATGGCCGAGATCAGCGGAATCAGGCGATTACTGCCACGCAGCGGGCGGTAGGCGACCCGTTCGATGCTGTAACCGTAGGCGCTGGTGACGATGATGGCGGCGACGAACGCACCCATCATCAAGATAGGTAGCGCATCCAGGCCCATCATGGACAGGCCGACAATGGCGATGAAGGCGACATACGAGCCGATCATGTACACCTCGCCGTGGGCGAAGTTGATCATGCCGATGATGCCGTACACCATCGTGTAGCCGATGGCGATCAGCGCATAGGTGCTGCCAACGGTGAGCCCGTTGATCAGCTGTTGTAGGTAGTGGTAAAGCTCAGGCATCACTGCTCTCCCGAAGTCCCTGCAATTGCGTTTCGGTCTGCTGCGCTGCCCACGTCGAACGCACCGCACACCCTGGCGCGGCGCCACTGCGGTACGGTGCTGTGCGGATCACGCACTGCATCGGTTCGAGGTGGGCCTGCTGTTCAGGCCGCTCGTTGAATTACAGGTACGGCAGGGCGACCCGGGTGCTTTTGGCTGGGCCGCCTGCTTAAAACAAAGCCCACAAGCAAGTGTGGGCTTCGTCAGGCTGATGGAATTTACTTGGCTTCGGTCTTGGTGCCGTCCTGGTGCCATTCGTAGACGACAAAGTTGAAGTCCTTCAGGTCGCCCTTCTCGTCGAAGGAGAGCATGCCGGTCGGAGTGTCGAAGGTATTGCTGCGCAGCGCCTCGGCCACCTTGGCGGTGTCGGTGCTGCCGGCTTTCTCGATACCTTCGGCAATGACCTGCACGGCGGCGTAGGCGGGGAATACGAACGGGCCGCTCGGGTCCTGCTTCTTGGCCTTGAAGCCGTCTACCAGTTCCTTGTTGCGCGGGTCCTGATCGAACGACTTCGGCAGCGTCACGTACATGCCTTCGGAAGCCGGGCCAGCGATGGCGGAGATTTCCGAGTTGCCGACGCCTTCCGGACCCATGAAGCGCACGTTCAGGCCTTTTTCCTTGGACTGACGCAGCAGCAGACCCAGTTCCGGGTGGTAGCCGCCGTAATAGACGAAGTCGACGCCTTCACGCTTGAGCTTGGCGATCAGCGAGGAGAAGTCCTTGTCGCCGGCATTGATGCCTTCGAACAGGCCGACCTTGATGTTCTTGCTTTCCAGGGTCTGCTTGACGGCAGTGGCGATGCCTTCACCGTACTGCTGCTTGTCATGGATGACGGCGACGTTCTTCGGCTTGACGTGGTCGGCAATGAAGTTGCCGGCGGTCGGGCCCTGCAGGCTGTCGAGGCCGATGGTGCGGAAGATCAGCTCGTAACCGCGGGAGGTGATGTCTGGGCTGGTGGAAGCCGCGGTGATCATCAGGATGCCTTCGTCCTCATAGATGTCGGACGCCGGCTGAGTGGAGCTGGAGCAGAGGTGGCCGACAACGAACTGCACTTCGTCATTGACGATCTTGTTGGCCACCGCCACGGCCTGCTTCGGATCGCAGGCGTCGTCGTAGCGCACGCCTTCCAGTTGCTGGCCGTTCACCCCGCCGGCCTTGTTGATCTGCTCGATGGCCATTTCGGCCCCGATGAACTGCATGTCCCCGTACTGCGCCACCGGCCCGGTTACCGGCCCTGCCAATCCGATGCGGATCGTGTCGGCGGCCAGGGTGTAGCTGGCTGCGCCGGTCAGTGCCATTGCCAGAAAAATTTTCGAAAGACGCTGGTTGGTCTTCATAAGTGCTCCACTTGCATCGTTATTGTTTGAATCCTGCGGGCCGGAGTGCCGTTAAGAGGCGAACATCCCGAAACGCTCCGGCAACTGTACCGGCACAGTGTAGAAGTGTCTCCTCCGTTTGCACAGCCGGCAGATTCAACCGTTTGATGGGAATCGGGGCGCGGGTATCATTGCGCCCTTTTCGTATCTGGTGAGTCCCATGGCCGACGACGCAAGCACTCTTTATGCCAAGCTGTTGGGCGAAACCGCAGCGATTACCTGGGAAGAACTGCAGCCGTTCTTCGCTCGCGGAGCGCTGCTGCAGGTGGCTGGCGATGCTGATCTGGTCGAGGTGGCGCTGGCCGTCGCCGAGGACGATCAGACCAAGGTAGCGGCGTGGCTCCACGGCGGACAGCTGTCGAAGATGCAGCCCGAGCAGGCGCAGGACTGGCTGGAGCGTGACCCCGACCTCTGGGCCGTCGTGGTCGCACCCTGGGTGCTGGTGCAGGAGCGCGTCGGCAAACCTGCATTGCACTGAAATGGGGCGAGCTCAGGTTTAAGTCAGCCTCGCACCCAGCGCTGCCTGGCCCAGGCACTCAGGCTGTCGACCGCCAGTACCATCGCCAGCATGGCCAGGATCACCGTCGAGGCTTGGGCTTCCTGGAACAGGCTCAGGCTCATGTAGAGCATCTGGCCCAGGCCGCCGGCGCCAACGAAGCCGAGCACGCTGGCCATGCGAATATTGTTTTCCCAGCGGTACAGCGTGTAGGCCACCAGTTGCGGCCAGAGCGAGGGCAGCGTGCCGTAGCAGAATGCCGCGATGCGTCCGCTACCGGCCAGGCGAAGGGCGTCGGCGGGCTGCGGCGGGGTATTTTCCAGCGCTTCGGCGAACAGGCGCCCCAGCACGCCAGCCGTGTGCAGCGCCAGCGCCAGGGTGCCGGCGTTCGGCCCGAGCCCCGCTGCCAGCACCATCAGCGCGGCCCAAACCAATTCCGGAATCGCCCGTAGCGCATTGAGCAGCAGGCGCGATGCTGCCTGCGCCAGCAGACCGAAACGGCCAGCCGCGGGGAGTGCCAGCAACAAGCCGAACAGGGCTGCGAGCAATGTGCCGACGGCCGACATCGCCAGTGTTTCTAGCGTGCCGCGAGCGATCGCCTGCAGATGCGCGGGCGACAGGTCCGGCGCCATGAATCCCGAAGCGTAGGTGGCCATCTGCGCAAGGCCGTCTCGGCTGAGCAGCGCGGCGCTTTCCAGCTGCAGGAAGGCAAAGGCGGCCACCACGGCCGCGACGAGCCCGGTCGGAATCAGCAGGCGCAACAGCAGACTCATGCGAATCTCCAGCGCAGCATTCGGCTCAGCAGGTCGGCCAGCAGCACCAGCGCGAGGAACGTCAGCAACATGCTGGCGACTTCACCGCCGGCGAACATGCGCATCGACAGGTCCATCTGCTGGCCGAGCCCACCGGCGCCGACGAAACCCATCACCACCGAGGCGCGGATCGCGCATTCCCAGCGGTAGACGCTGTACGACAGCATCTCGCCCGTGGCCTGCGGCAGCACGCCGTAGAGGAAGGCCTGCAGCCGCGAGGCGCCGGCACCGAGCAGTGCGCGGGCGGGTAGCGGGTCGACCGACTCGAAGATCTCCGCGTAGACCTTGCCGAGCATGCCGGCGTAGGTGATGGCGATGGCCAGTACGCCGGCGGTCGGCCCCAGGCCTACGGCGCGGACGAACAACAGCGCCCAGACGATCTCCGGGATGCTGCGCAGCACGATCAGCAGTCCCCGTACCGGCCAGCGCAGCGCTTGCGCCCACCAGGCCGGGCGCCCACCACGGCTGAGCGCCGAGAGCGACAGCGCGCGGGTGGCAAGCAGGGCGCAGGGGAAGGCGACAGCCAGGGCCAGGGTCATGCCGGCAGTGGCGATCGCCAGGGTCTCCAATGTCGCCTGCCAGAGCAGGCCGAGGAATTCGCCACTGTGCTCCGGTGGCCAGAACGCTGAGAGAAACGTGCCCATGGTGTCGGCATTGCTGCCGTCGAACAGCACACCCAGGTCCAGCTCGCTCAGACTTACCCCTGGCCACAGCAGCGCCACGGCCAGCAGGGTCAACATCAGGCGTGGCGCGGCGGCAGGATCGTGTCGGACAGTTGCGGGGTTCAGCATCGCGGAATGTTCAGTGGCGGGGTCGCTGCAGCAGGTGGCGACGGGGCATGCTGAAGCTGCTCA
>CEPQ01047806.1_pt1 | contig 13294 bp, 15 predicted proteins | sample 530411 | NCBI WGS metagenome assembly CEPQ01 (sample SAMEA2620039, study PRJEB7988) | marine metagenome | isolation source: saline water (ENVO:00002010), including
CGTTCTTATATGTTATACCACCAACTTCAATAGAATCACTTTGTGCAATAATTGGTGAATCAATTCCCAAAGCTTTATCCATCAAAGATTTAAAATCATCTATCGTTGTACTTCCTGCGCCAATCCGATCAATATTTTTTGGAGAATCAAAATCAAATCCTGTAATTCCTTCTTCATCTGCAACTTTTTGCAAAAACGGCTTAAATTTATTTTTAACATTCAAAGCGACAGTACGTTCAGCATTAATATCGAAGCCAGGAGATTCCATTATATACTGTTCACATTTTTGATTCCAATCTTCTAACCATAAATCTCTTTCTGATAAAAATTGTCTATATCTTAACATAGTAATTCCCTAACTTTTATTATTTATATTTATACAAATTTTGGCAGAAAAAGAGCCTCTATCAAAGAGGCCGTAAATTTCCTGTCAACAACATCCTACAGTTGTATACCTTCAAAATTGAATCCTGATTTCCTACCATTATGCCCTATTACATTTTCATCATCCTGATCCTCTGAGACTTCCACCTGTGCAAAATCTTCAACATCATATAATTTCATCTTTGACCTATCCAACCCTATTACGAATTTCTTATAATAGAATGGATCGTTGTACCTATTCTTCAATTGCTTGACCGCTATCTGATCTAATTCATCCAATTCTTCAGTACTAATCAAGGCTATCATAAAATCTGCTGTAGCTGGTAGTCCAAAACTTTCTGATGTATCAGTCAACTCTACATCTGTATTGTTATAACCTGTTCTATTAGTTTGTGTCGCACTCATAATTGGAACATTGACTTCCACTGCTAACCCACGTAATTCTTCAGCTATTGATTTAACATAACTGTAACTGTTAGTATAAGCCGTGGCCTTGACCCTAAACGATGAACAGATATTAAGATAATCTATGTATATTATATCAGGTGAAAAGTTCTTTTTCAAGCGCAATTCATTCAATAAGTGCCTAAAATGTGCTACATTGGCTACGGCTGTTGGATATTCTTTGACTATCAACTTACCCACAGTTTTCTTTTCTACTTCTTGGATTTTTTTATCATACAAATCCTTTGGTAAAAGTCGCAGATCTTCCATGGCTATATCCATTAAGTTTGAATCAATTCTTTCGGCTATTCTTTCTTCAGCCATCTCCAATGTAATATACAATACATTTTTCCCAGCATCCAGATTACCAGCTGCACAATGACACATGAACAAACTCTTGCCAACACCTGTACCAGCTAAAACAATATTCAAAGTTTTTTTAGACAGGCCACCTTTGGTTATCTTGTTCATAATCTCCAAATCAAAGGGCACCTTTTCTTCTTTGGTATGATAGAACTTATATCTTTCATCACTATCATCAATGTAATCATGCCCTACATTTGGATCAAAACTAATAGATAATGCAGACTTGACCAATTCTGGTATAACACCAACATCTTCTTTTTGATCCTTGTCATCATATATCTGAATAGATTTCATTATAGCATTATACAGCGCCTTATCTTTGCAAAACTTTTCTGTTTCATCTGTCAACCACTCTATATCAGTTTCCAAATCCAAATCAGATTTCAATTCAGATATGTATTCAACCACTTCATTGTATTCATCCTGTGTAATTGTATCCAATTGCTCAACTGAAATTTTTAATATTTCAGCTGTTGGTGTACTGTTGTACTTTTCTAAATAATTACTCAATTCATTGTATATAATCCTCTGTGGCTTTTCCAAAAAATATTCTGATTTCAAGAATGGTAAAACTTTTCGTAAATATCCTTCATTGGATAAAAGATTCCTTAGAACAGCTGATTCTAAATTAGACATCTTTTTCTTCTTCTATCTCCATTTCCAATTCTTCTTCAATTGGAATTCCACCATACGTAAATTCTGCAGTTGCATAATCTTCAATCTTCTGCATTAGATCAGACGTGAAATACTTTTCTGGATTTTCGTATATGGTTTTTGCGTACTGTTTAGATCCATCAGGTAACTCTATCCTATTTCCTGATTTCTTTAATATCTTGGCCTCAATCGCCAAATCAATCATCCCATAATACCTATCCAATCCTTTATCATATGTCAATAAGACCTCTACTTCTTTATTTTCTCTTGACAATCTGGATTTGTGCATTTTAGCTTTAATGATATTACCAATAACATCAGTACCTTCTCGCTCTTTCTTTTTACTCAACATGGCAATGGTCGAAGCTGAATAAGTTAATCCAGATCCACCCGATGCAATTTTCATTGGTACATATGATCCAACCTTTTCATAGACATGATTACACACGATCAAAGGAACTCCAGATTTAGCTAATCTCAGATTCAACACTCGGAATGTAGCTTTCAGTAGCTGTGCCTTTGTCATATCCCTTGTTTCTTCACCTGCAATACTATCTTCCATTTCTTTAGTAGATGACAATTGACCAAGGCTGTCTAAAACCAACATCATTGGCCTGCGTTCTTCTATATCTTGCGCAGAATAATTGTCTAAAATACTAAGTACAGTATGTCTAAATTTTTGTATAGTATCTGGTTCAGATTTAATAACCCTACTGATATCAATTTGCCTTTGCTCCATCATATCTGCAGTTACAGCCGATTCTGTATCAAAATAAACTACGCCTCCACCTTCGTTGGTTTCCAAAAATCGTCTAACTAAGCCTAAAGCGAAATAGGTTTTGCCTGTTGCACTTTCTCCCGCTAAAGCAGTAATTTTATTATTAGGCACACCTCCATAAATTGATCCAGAAAACAATGCATTCAATGCATAAGAACCTGTATCAATTGTACCACTATATTCAGCTGAAGATTTTCGATCAGCTGCAATAGTAGTATGTTCATCACCTAAATCTTTAACTAAGGTGCTTAAAAAATCTGTCATATATCCTAATCCTCTATTTTAATAGCACAACAAGGGCAACGCCACCCTGGCTGCTTGTTCCCATATGTCTTATTTAAAATTCTATCGTATCTTGGGAAATTTGCTTCCAATACAACCTGACAAGCCAAGTTGGTACATTTATATTTCAAAGGTTTTCCTTTGCCTGTATTAATTCCCCACATACTGTATAATGTGGATTTACCAACCGAACTGTCATCAGGTATTCTATAAACTCCTAGCCATAAATTATCCAAAAAATCCTCTTAGCCATCCCCAAAAACCAGATCTTTCCATCTTCACGATCTGTTCCCTTTTATGGAGCTGAGCATGTTTCCTAATTTCTTCTGCTTTTTGTTCTCGTTCAATTATCAAATCATTTTCTTTTGTAATTTCTTCTGTTCTCCTTGCGTTCCATTCGTCTGCGGTTTCTCCTGTCTTAGTAACAACAGAAGAAGCTGGTACTGGATCACCTTCATCAACTAATGGATCAATAGAATCTGAATTTTTCATCTCTGAAAGGGTTTCTTTAATTTCTGTTTCTATCTTTTCTGATTTTTCTTGATCTTGATTTAATTCTTCCTCAACCTTTACCCAACCAGTAACTACAGTTTCTTCTGGTGTGATATTACCCAAAGGATTAAGTTCTTCAATTTCCTCCTCAGACAACAATTCGGCTTCCTTGGAATGATCTTTCATATCCATCTTGAATCTAATATCTGCTATCTGTGCTTCATCTAAAGAATTCAAATGGCTTTTGATATTAATGCCGAAACTCTGTACTATATCAACAAAGTCTGTTGATTTAATTTTATATTCTTTCGCTAGTTCATGCACTCTCATATTTATCACCTATCCAAAAAAGCCTTCTAAGCTTGATGTTTTTTCATGTTTCCATCCGATCACATCTAAAACTGTTTTAATCGGATCAATATATGATTTTTCAAATTGTAAATCATAGTCTATATATTTATTCAATCCAAATTCTTTTGGCAATGTATTGACATAAGCAATCACATTATCATGCAAAGAATTTGGTTCTTTCAAATAAGTGAATTTTATTTTTTCACCATTTTGAATTCTCTCATATTTACTTGATAAATTATTTTCATCCAAAAGTCTATTGTATAATAAAGAACCTCTTACCTGTATTGGCGTACCTTTAATATACCCATAAACTGAATGATGATATTTGTCTAAATTATTAACACTTCTTGGAAATGAAATATTTTCAACTGGCAAATCACTCCATTCATCCCTAAAATCTGCAATATAATCTATAACATCACCTTCTGTACCTCCCATTATAACTTCCATCAACTCTAAGATTTTAGATCTACAAGCTTGTGGCGTAGAACTACGAACAGCCTCAATGCCCATAATTTTTATCTTTGGACTTGGATACCTAACACCTTCATTATCCCATACATTCAACACGTATCGTTTCTTTGCTGTCCAAATCCCTTTTTCAGCGATAACTTCTCGCTTCATCGACATCTTTTGTTGATATGCCCCCATATATCTAAACAACTCTTGAAAACTTTCATTGATGTATTGTTGAATTTCACTATCAGAAATTTTATCTAAAAAATTAATAATGCGATTTTTATCAGTCACATCTCCTAAGCATTTTTCAACAAGCAATCCCATTGTCAAGTAAACACTATCTGTATCAGATGCAACTATATAATCTCCATCTTCTGTTTTTAATATTTTATTTAGATATTCATTCAACTTTCGTTCTATCCATCTAATAGACAATTGTCCAGATTTGGTAATGGCCTCCGATAATCGAATATCAAAATATCTAAAATACTGATTACCCATAGCACCATAAGCACTATTCAATGCAATCTTCATGGCCATTTGCAAAGTATCAAGCCGTGAAATTTCTTCACTGTCACCACCTATCCTCTGCAAGTCTAGCATTTTTCTTTTAGCTAAATCACGTTCATTATACATATTCTCCATTAGTTGTGGCAAGAATCCCTTCTTGACTGTTGAAAAATGATATCCATTAGCAGCCATACATGATTCTTTCTTTTTGGTAATTTTCATATTACCTTGAACTAATTCATCTATGTCTACATCATTCTTAGTATTCAAAAATGTTTCAGGTGAAATATTATACTGCATAATTAAATGTGGATACAATGAAGCTAAATCAAAAGAAACTACCCAATCATGCATACCTGTTATTGGATTCTTAACATATGCACCTTCAAATTCTTTATCCTTCTTTCGTTCTCGTTCATCTTTTGAAGGCACAACTATGTTTTGTTTTCGTAAATGATTATAAATTATGTAATCCCAAAATCTAGTTTGACCATAAACATCCTCATAATTACAACCAGCTGTATAAGCCAGTGTCATGATAAGTTCTAATAAATTCAACTTTGAATCTAATTTGTCAACTAATTCAACATCCTTGATATTATAATCTATAAATTTTTGATAATTTTCTTTGTATAGATTATGCAGATTACCATATTCCTCATATGATAATTTACCTTCACCTAATTCTACATCTGCTATATGCTGTAGCCTATAACTTTCTTGATTTGAGTAAGTATATTTTTTATACAACTCCATGTAATCTAATGTAGATACACCCAACAATTTATAAGTAATGTTATCACGATTATTCATTATAACATTTCGTTCCTTGATAAAATTCCAATGCGAAAGTTTTTTGGAATTCCCTTCTCCTAAAATTTTATCAATTCGCCTAACCAAATATGGTATATCAAAAAATCTGACATTCCATCCTGTGATGACATCTGGATCAATTGCTTTATAAACATCTAAAAACTTAGACAACAATGAACTCTCATCTGCACAATGAATGTAATAAACATCTTCTCTGCTATTTGAATATGCTTCTCTGCCAAGTACTACAAACTTATTAGTGATGCTATCCTTTAATGTAATTGAAATCACTTCTTCTCTGACTTCTTTGACATTAGGAAATCCATTTTCAGAACCAGTTTCAATATCGATATTCATTACTTTGATTTTAGAAAAATCATATTGACAATCTTCAAACTCTTTGCCAATGTATTGAATATTCCAATCTGACAAACCATGCAATTCTATGTTATAGTTCTTCTTCCACTTGCCACGCTCTCTGCGACATTCTGTTATATTGCCTGGCTTGATCTTGTCAACTGGTGCACCATTTAAGGTTCTAAATTTTGTTTGTTTTTTGGTAGGGAAAAATAGGGTTGGATAAAATTCTTCCTCATAGGAATCACGCTTATCACCATCTACATATCTAACCAGTACATTATCGCCTAAAACTTCTACACTGGTATAAAAACCATTCATTCTATATAATTCGCCTTTTTGCCTATATTGTATTTAGGTATCAATTCCCAATCATCTTTTTCTGAAAAAGTCAAAATCTTTACTTGATTCAATGGAACTACATTTGTTTTAGTATCTCCATTTACAATTGTTACTAATTCCCATTCTTCTAATAAATTCGATATCGTATTTCTACGACCTTCATCACTCGTTGAAAAATTTGTTGGTTTACCATCTAAAGCAAACAATTCTTTAAAATGCACTATATAATATTTACCTCTTTTATGTAAAATATGGCAAGATTGATACAATACTTGTTCTTTTCTGGATGATATGCCTATGCGGGTGAGTGTTTCACGAATTTTTAAAAAATCATCGGGCTGATCTAATACAACTTCAATTAATTGCTCTATCATTTCAAACCACCTTTTCTTAATTTTCTTTTTATAAATTCAATATTTTCTTCACTGAGCAAATTCAAAACTTCTTTGGCTTTAGGTCTACTATAATTATAATATTCCTTAATCAAATCTATTTCATCAATCTGTTCAGCTTTAAGCCATTTACCTGACTGTCGGAATTTCTTCCTAATGGTATTTATAAAATAATCGAATTGCAACTTGTTATCGATATGATTATGAAAATTCATATCGTTAGCAAGGAAAAGGCAGTCAATGTGCTGGGATAGAAACTTATTTATACGATAAGGTTCATACCCAGCTTCAAGAATTTCATCTCCATCTTTTAGGATATTTTCTTTCTTGTATCCTATATCATTGAGATAATCAAATATGTCCATTACAAAAATTGACACCTACCAAAAAGCTCAGTTAGACAAGCTAAAAGATTAATTTCCTGATCTACCACAAATGCTGATTTGTGAACATAATCAGCAATTACCAATACCATATCTGGTACAGATGTAGGTTCAATTCTAGTCAACAAAACATCATAGATTTTTCTGTATAATATATGTGGATCGTTGTCTAAATTTTCAGCTACCCATTTCCTGATAGCACCAAAATTCTTACTTTTTAAAAACCCAGCCAATTCTTCTATATTGGCCTGAGAAAAATCAGTAAGAATACCAATATCAATTATACCACTAGCACTATACCTTTGCAACTCATTAAGCACACGCCTCCAATCGGGCACGTGCTTCATGATAAGCTCAGCTACTATTTTAACTTCAAATTTTATATCCTCAGATTCCAATATCCATTGAACCCTGTTTAAAAATTGATCAGCTAATGATGGTAATATTTTATTTGGTATTTTAAAATCAATTACACTAGTTCTTGAATGTAAAGGTGTGATTATTCTATTGAGAAAATTACATGTCAATATAAATCGACAATTTTTACTAAATTCCTCAATGAACCCCCTGAGTGCTGGCTGTGTTGACTGAGGATTCAAGTAATCAGCTTCATCCAGAATCACCACTTTATTGCCACCACTCAAAGAAACAGTACTGGCAAAACTTTTAATCTTATTTCTTAATACATCTATACCAGATTCTTCTGAACCATTAATTAAAATGTAATCCGTATTAAGTTGCTCACATAACGCTCTGGCTACAGTAGTTTTTCCAACCCCTGCACTACCAGTTAATAATAAATTTGGAATTTCTTTATTTTCAACAAACTCTCTGAATGTTTTTTTCAATCCATTAGAAAGTACACAATCATCTATAGTTTTGGGCCGATACTTTTCGACCCAAAGAAATTCATCACGCATTAAATTATCTATTCTTCTCCATATATAGAATCTGGTTCAAGAGCTATCCAATAAGTCAAATCAATATCTTCATGGCAAAACTTACTGATAGCCTCGCTTGAAATAGATACTTTATAGTTCCCCTTCAAAAGCTTAAGATTTTCATTCTTAAAATACATGGTAAAGGTATCGCCATTGCCATCACCTACCCTAAGATTGAATACCTTTGATGTTGGATCTTTTTTATCCAACACAGAAACTATAATATCTTTTCCTGCTTCACTCTTAACAACTAAATCTGGATTAGCCAAAATCGAACTCATATTCCGAATAGTAGCTAGATCTGGTTCCTTTAAATCAAATTCAATCTCAATAGCAGGCATCGATATTGGCTTTGCTGGTGGTGAAACAATGGTAGATGGATCAGCATAATAATATGTAGATTGCGCTCGTTCCTTTTCCAAGGATACAAAATCTTCATTGAATGTATACTCCCCGCCTAAAAAGGTTTCACTCGTAACCAAATTTAAAAATTCTGGTAAATCATAAATAGCAAATTCATTTACAAAATCCTCTGTTACTGCTGATTTAGCCAAAATATTCTTCATAGTTGAAATTGTTTGAATCTCACTACCTGGCTTGACTAAAATTGATGGGTTAATTGTTGAAAAATTCTTTAATATCTCAACTGTTTGTCTGCTTATCTGCATCTTCATTCTCCAATATCATGATTAAAATGTAATGAATGGCCTTAAATAAATCAAGTTCGGCCAATTCAATTTTTCTGCCTGCTCTAATAATATATTTTATCGCATTACCACGACAAAAACTATCTAAATCACCTGATGACCTCAACAAGTCTATCACTTGAATTTTATCACCATAATAATTACCTTTCTCTTTACCTTTGATGTAATTTCCCAAGTCCTCTAGTAACTTATCCCATCTATCCATAATTATACCATATCTGCCTATCCATTGTCAAGGCTATTTTCATATTTCCCTTTACACTTATCACATTTGCATGACCACTCTGTGCCACCCAATCCACTGAAATTATCACAAACATGATAAATGCCAGGTATCACTGACTTGTCCACTCCACATCTCAAGCCCTGCCCCACTCCAATCATCCATAATAAATGATTACAGTTAAAACAACACTTGTCAGTTGTCCTGAACCAATGACCATGTTTTTGTATATTAGCCATCTTTAAAAAATTTCTCCAAATTGAAATCCTCGATCTCATAATTCATAATTAGCAATTCCTCGCCTTTGTTCTGCTTAACTTCTTTTCGCGCTGATGCTGCTTTTGCAAATTCTTTACGTTCCCAAACATACTCATCTTCAGGCAACCACTGTCCTAATAAATCAAAATCGTAATACGACAGGCCAAATCTACCTTTAATATTTTTCAATTGATTACACAATTTTTCATGATCATCCCTATCAAAATCATGCAGAGAATAGTAATTCTCTGTTTTCCAATAAGGCGGATCAGTATAAAAATATGTAGACGGACTATCATACTTTTCAATCACTTCTGAGTAATCAAGATTTTCACAAGCACTAATCCTTTTCAACTTCTCTTGTACCAATGGTTTCAGCAATCTATTTCTAAAAGCATCAAATTTTGAATTATACTTACCTTTTAGATCTATGAATTTACCCTTCTCAGGATTCAAGCCTGAAAATACTTGTGTAACAATATATGCATATTTCATAGCAAATTCCATATCACCGAGTACTACATCATTCACGTCATTATCTTCAAATACCTCTTTCTTAAACTGATAAAACAATTCTTCATCTTGAGCTTCTATCTCTTGCATAGAATCATAAAATCTTTGTGGATTTCTACAACACTCAAACAAATTCACCATGTACCTGTTAAAATCATTATATACAACAGTTCGTGGTATTGTGTATACATCACTGTTGACATAAACCCAATAGGCGCCACCAAACACTTCTACATATGTTTCAATATCTCTTGGAATGTACTCGATTATCCACTTGGCCATTCGAGCTTTTCCACCAATATAACTAATCATCTATAAATCTTTCCAAACCTCTATCAGTTTTTGATATTAGCAATATTTCTGTTGCTTTTTTTGCATTATATTCTATAACAGTATTTCCATCATTATCAATCCTTTCTACCTTTTTGCGTCTTCCAGCGGTATACGTAATGGGAAACTTATACAACATTGCATTTCTATTCTCAAAAAATCCATCATCACTATCTCGATTAGATAACCATGTATTATTACCAGACTCTACTCTGTCTATTAAAAGTTCTGTTTCTGTATCAGGAAATGATGTATTATAATTAGCAAAACTATCTCTGTATGGCGGATCATAAAAAGTAAAATCGCCCATCGGACAATCTTTCCAATCACCATTTAGTATTTCAACTTTATACTCATTCAATGCCTCATTCCATAGTACAACATTATCTCGATCATAAACTTTATCTTTTTGGTTCAATAGACCAGAAGGAGTTCCGAATCTACCATTAGTATTTTTATTAATCTGCCAAATACCATTAAATGCTGTTTTCATTAAAAAATAAAGAACAACACTTTCTTTGATATCACCCCATGCATGATAATCATAAGCATTTTTATTTCTCAGTTCATAAAAATATTTTTTTCTATTCAACTTATCCAGTGGTAAATATTCTGATTGATATACATCTAATATAGAACAAAAATCGTCTACACTATCTCTGATAGATTTATATATCCCAATGATACCACTATTCACATCATTGATGTATATATTACTAAGATCATATTTTTCTAAAATATGAAGGAACATTGCACCACCCCCGAAAAAAGGCTCAGAATATGACTTTATATCATTTTCAGGCAACAAAGGTTCATAATGTTTAAACATTTTAGTCTTACCACCAGACCATATGAACAGAGGTTTTATTTTCAAGCGCTTAATTTCCTTTGCCAAGAGCCAGTTTTAGGTGTTTTGAAAATCTTACCATAACCATCACCAACCGCATTAGTATCACCACCACGTTTGCCTTGTACAGTCAGTTTCAAATTCTGATCAACAAATTCCGTATCTTCCACATCAACTAAGAATATAGCATCTTCATCATCAATCAAAACCAAACCTGTCCATTCATCAATTTCTTGATATGATTTCAATATGTCATGCCCAACTCTCTGATTACGTAAATGAGGATTTTTCCCACTGTTTAAAAAGATATCTGTTCTGGTATCTACCTGATCTTCACTCAATTCTGGCCAGAGTTTTCTTGTAAAATTCCAAACTGTATCAGAATCCCAAATCAACCTACTATCAGTTCCACTAATTTGAAACGGATTCATTCCGTCAAAATATTTTTTCACTAGATCATCAACTACACGAAGCTGTGTATTTTTATTTCCTTTGATGCATCCACCTGTCTTTGAATTTTTTACTTCCCAAGAACCATCACCCAACTGTAAATCTACAGAAGAATCAAACTGGCCATCTTTCAGTATAAATGTCAAAAATAATTCACCTATACCAATACCCTTTGTCCTAACATTTATCAGCTTTGGGTATAATTTCTGATATGTCTTATTGTTTACCAAACTTGGAAATATTGTAGAAAAATCAATTCTCTGATTTTTAGTAGGTGTAGTTGGCAATGAATCTCTATCAGCAAAAACATCTAACATTTCTGATCCATCACCATATAGAGAATGATAATACCAACCTGATTCTAAAAACCTCTCATAAAATTCTTCTAAAATGTCATACTCATTGTCATGAACTTTTGGATGTAGATCATGACTCAAAAAAAGTTGATCAACTTTTTCATTCCAGTGTTTAATTTTTGTCATAGTATAATTATAACATATCCAGCTAGCGTTTGTCAAGGCTAATTTTCAAAAAATTTTTCAAGATTATTTTTTTTGAAAAATATATCTTCTGGACGATTTCTATTGTCGCAAAATCTCCATTTATTATTCTCCATTTCTATAATATGACTGCGCATAATATCTATTTTCCCTTTCAAATTTGTAAATGTAGGTTGTGATACAGCTCTATAAGAACTTGGTATTCTATAAAGTTGATATTCTTCAGGAAATACCAAATAGATATAATACCATTCTGGATTCATATCACAAGATGCGTCTGAAGCAAATTTAGTTTTAGATTTTGATCTAGTCATTACTTTGACATCAGATTTCAAATCTGGCAAATCTAATCCCACCTGTTCACTTTTATATCCAAAAGATTCTTCAAACATCAATTCACCCCAAAGTCCTTTTTGTGAGCCAGACAAACACTTCACATCCCAAAAAGAAGATTCTTCTGACCACTCACCCCCAATAGGATCTTTCTCTTTTTTACCAGTACCCCACTGAGAAAGAACTTTTTCTAATACTCTTTTCGATTGTTCATCCATATTATACCACCTTACTAAAATTGCCTACTTTGGCAAAAGTTATATTATTTTCAAATTTTTCATACAGTGCATCACCCTTATGCGAAATTACAAACACATTAGTATCCTGACCTACTGTCTGAATCAACTTCAAGAATTCCTCTGTACCTGTTGAATCCAAAGAACTATCAAAAACTTCATCTAGCACTAACAGATTAGTATTAGCGCTATTTTTCATTTTAGCTATAGATCTCCACGTAAACAACAAGGACAGATCAATCCTCATCTTCTCACCTTCACTGAAATTCTCGTATGAGAATTCATCTCTGAACCTACTCTGTATCAACTCATTGAAATTTTCATCCAATGTAAATTTGAAATAAGAATCCATGGCATTTAAGTAGCCATTAATTAGCTTATTCATCACAGGTAAATACTGCTTAATTATTCTAGTCTTAATACCTGTATCCTTCAACAGGTTACTGGCCAAGCTCAAATAATCTCTATCCTTCAATAAGCGCTTTCTACTAGAATATAATTGCTCTCTTTCTTCTTTGAGGTTCTTTAGTTTCTCATCATCACCATAAGATTTCTTCTTGACCTTATACAAATATTCAATTTCATCATTCAATTTTTTAACATAATCCTCTGATGAACTGTGCTTGTACCCCAATGATGTTATATCCTTTTCTTTATCATTGATCGTATCTTGAAATAATTCAATAGCTGCCAACTTGCCAGATAAATCTTCTAAATGATCATTCAATTCCCTCAATCCATTTTCTTTTGAATCCTTAACTGATTCCCTGTTATGTAATATCTCCACTCTATGATCTTCTTCGATATCCTGCTTACACACGGGGCAATTAGTATTATTGACAAAGAAATTTATATCTGATCCAATCTTCCCTATCATCGATTCTATACTAATTTTTATTTGCTGTAATTTACTTCTTTCAGATACCAAATTATCTCTATCCTTAAT
>CEPQ01025743.1_pt1 | contig 13292 bp, 11 predicted proteins | sample 530411 | NCBI WGS metagenome assembly CEPQ01 (sample SAMEA2620039, study PRJEB7988) | marine metagenome | isolation source: saline water (ENVO:00002010), including
CTCCGTGAGAAGTTCCGGTTCCGTCACCATTTTGTGTTAAATGATTTGCTACACTTTTTAATATTACACCAGCAGTATCTCCAGTTCCATCCGCAACAGCAGATAATTTATTTTGAATGTTATTTAATCGAGATGCTGTTAAACTCGCATTACTGCTTATATCTGTTAATTTACTAGCACAATTATCTAACATCACTCCGTGAGAAGTTCCGGTTCCGTCACCATTTTGTGTTAAATGATTTTGAATGTTATTTAATCTAGATGCCGTTAATCCTGTATGTTCTTTCATATCGTTTAATGATGAAGCACAACTATCAGTTGATACTGCATTTGCCGAATGTATTACATTGGCAGAATGTAAATAATGACGATTTACGTGGTCGTGGGATGCTCTATGTGATTTTCTCATTATATACTATATAAGAATATATTATATTTTTATTTTTATAATTTTTTCATTTTACTAAAATTTATTGCCAATACAACTTGTTTTTTTCTTTTAGATGTAAATGTTTTACCTTTATATTTAGACCCCACCTTTTTTTTACTTAATGCTGTTAGTACTGTTTTCGGTATTTTATTATCTTTTTTGATCTTCAACCAATTTCTTAAACTATCTTTTGTTAAATCTAATTTCTGAATAAACCCTTTTTTTTTAACCATAATATATATATATGGATGTCAAAAAAAAAAGAATTACAACTAAATCAATCGTCATGGAGATTTTAAAAAAAATTAATAATATTGATAAAAAAGTTGATCTAATTGATAGAAAAATTAAAAATATAAATAAGTATATTGATAAAGAAAAAAATACAAAATATAGATGGTAATTAAATTACTAAAACCTTTTCAGTATTAATTTTCTTTTTTCTTTTAGGTTTTTTACATAATTCTTTTAACTGATCTGCTGTTCCTTTTAATCTTGTTTGTGCTATATTAAATATTTTATCATCTAGTTCAATACCTATAAATTTTCTATTCATTTCTTTACACGCTTGACCAGTTGAAGCAGAACCCATACAACAATCTAAACAAGTCCACCCCTCTTTTGAATAATATTTTAATATCCATTTTATTAATTCAACTGGTTTCTGTGTCTGATGTAAACCTCTTACAGATTTATAATTTAATATATTTGTGGGCAATGGAGGTTCGTACTGTTGTCCTCTTTCATTTTTAGGTCTTTTATCATATTCTTCCCTATTCATACCATACATATCTAAATCTTCAATTACCACATTTGTAGGCAAGGATGGTTCATAATTACTTTTTCTATCTTTACCTCTTTTTTTTACAACTGCAGTTTTTTCTTTAATTTCACCATATATAGTATTCATAACATTAGTAGGCAATGGTGGATTATAACCTGTTTTACCATTATTAAAATATGAAAAATTATTATATGTATTATTACCTTCTGTAACAACATCTTTATTATATTGACGCTCATTAATAATATTATTAGGCAATTTAGGGCAATAACTATTACCGAGATTAACGACTGGAGATTTACCTCCATAAATGCCCCTTTTACTTTTCGTTTCTTCAATAACATTTGTAGGTAATGCTGGTTCGTATATAGAACTTTTACCAACATCTTTACCAAATCTCACCTCTTTTCTTTTATCAAAACCATATACATCTTTACCATCTTGTTTATATGTATATTTTTTATTTTCATCAATAACATTCGTCGGTAATTGTGGTTCATATAAATTAGTATCTGCTCTGTATAATGGATTACTATTATTATATATAATACCATCTTCACCTCCAGTAATCATACCTTTATCAATAACATTTGTAGGTAATTTAGGTTCATACATATCGTATCCACTTCTTTTTAAAGGTTTATCTCCTTTTTTTCTATATACATTATCATCACCGATTATACCATTATCAATAACATTTGTAGGCAATGGAGGATTATATACTGGTTGATCTCTTTTTTTTAATGCGTAATTACAAGATTTACCATACAAACCTCCTTTATCTGATTTTTCATATATACAATTGTTAGGCACTGGCGGAGTATATTTTCTATAATTTTCTTTATATTTATTATTTACATTATACAAATCCTTATTATCTGTTTTTCTATTTGATTTTAAATATTTATGTTTATGACTTGATAAATCATAAAAAGGCAATTTTTCATAAAAAACATAAACCATCTCTGTTTTTCTCATAGGCATCCGTCTAGCATTTAAAAAACCCACCGCAGAAGATTTTATCCATAAAAGGTCATATCTAAAAAACTTTCTCATAGAACTTATTAACTCGTAACCGAATTTCGTTGTTGTAAAAAAAAAGAATGGAGTATTTTTAGATTTTTTAATTCTCTGAAATTGTTGCCACATTTGTTTTAAATCTATTTTACAATCCCATTTTGCCGATATTTGCCCATAAGGTAAATCTTGTATAAATATGTCGATTGATTTATCAGGCAAGGTTTTCATTATTTTTAAACAATCACCTTTTAATAATACACAATCTCCTTCTTGTGTAAAAGTTAAACAATCTAATAAATCATTTATTAAACTGGGGGGTATTCTGTATCTTTCTAAACGATTATTGCCTCCACCGACACCAGTTTGAGTTGTCCCACTTTTACCCCATGAACCCATTGAAACTTTATGTAAATTTCTTTTTTTTCGTTTTTTAATAACTTCTCCATTTGCCACTGCTTGTTTCATAGATTTCTTTTTCTTTGATCCGCCGATATTACTTGTATGTAAAGTTCTTGTTTTACCTTTTATTTTACAACCATAACCGCTATGAATGTCACCTTCTTGTGTTTTAATTGTAATTATATTATCGCAGTCATTTTTACACAATTTCGGTTTAAATTTATCTTTAATTGATTGACTTACCCAAAATCTCGTTCGTTTTTTATAACCCCAATCACTATATTTACAATAATCGGCAATAACAAAAGGTAAATCATTTATATATTTTTTCATAGAAGAACTGTTAGGATTTTCAATCCAAAAAAATTTCGGTTTCAGATAATCTATGATCTCTCTAATTTTATCAACCATCGGTTTGCCATATTTTTCTATATCGTCTAATAATTCTTGTTTTGTAAAAGGTTCTTTTTTTAATTCACCAGTATCTTTATCTTTCATTTTTCTACCAATCCACGTATATCTTAATGCAGACCAATATAGACAAACAGGACTTGCAGTTATTAAATCAAAATGACCAACCTTGTACTGTTTATAATCCCAAGTTAAAATATCTTCTTGAAAATGTTTATCTGAATTATATTTTTTATCTTTATCTAATTTATCATAACCAGGCAAATCTCTATCTAATGAAGTAACGTGCCATCCTCGTTTATGACATTCTTTACCGACAGAATGAGTGCCACTGAATAATTCTAATACTTTGACCATTGTTATATATATTATCCAGTTTTTAATTTCGCAAATTAATTAAAATTAAATTTTCACGAATTTTCACGAAAATTTCATTTTATCAAAAATGGCACAATATCTTTATTATATTATTTATCCAAATTTAGTAATCAAATTCTATTATCCATTTCAATTATCATTAATCCTTTAATGTATCCCATTTTAGTTATATCGTCTTCACCAGTATCATCATTTAAAAATCTAAAACCTCTTTTGCCTTTTTCTAAAAATTCTATTATACATTTCGGATTATGATATATATATTTATGAAAATATCGTGTATGAGTTGATGCTGGTAATAACATTACAATTAAAGAGTTTTTTGTTTCGTATGCTTTCTTAACAAATTTACCAATTCTAGTATCAAACATCGGATGGAGATAAGCAATTTCATTATCCCAATTTTGTTTTAACGCATCTATCTCTTTTGTATAATAACGCTCAATTAGATGGTTTTTATCAGAAGCACATAAATCAATAGTAAAATCATATTTATTTTTCAAATTATCCCATATTTTTATAGGTGTTCTTAAACATTTCATAGATTTAGAACAACTAAAAGATAATGTTTTTTTTTGTATATTAGATTTCATTATATTATAAAGAGATAATATTATAGGGGTTTATATCCACACCAGTATATTTTCTATTTAATAATATTGCCCTTTTACCACAAAGAGCATCATAACACGTTATATCTAAAATATGATCTAATGGATTTGTATATGTTTTTATAAAATAATCAACCATTTTGTCACACCTTGTGGACGCATTTATTTCACCTTTTTTATTTTTTCTCACAGGATATTTTAATAATGTATTAGGATACTTGCCAGTATGCCCTCCCTCGATTGTTTCTTTACCCCAATTATCTTTATGTTTTTTATCCTTGCCGTAATATTCTTCTTTACCGCCATACATTACAACTCTTTTTTTAAAAAATTTATTACCAACCATTTGTGGATTATATGTGCCATGTTTCTTATAAAATACACATACATCTTCGTGTATTCTTAATGGTTGTTTCTTTGCTAAAAAGAAATTTGTAACTCTATTTTTAATCCATACATAATTGTATTTAAAATGTTTTAATTGAGATGCCACAAGACGATGGGTAAAAAATTGAGTTGAATGTAAAATAACTATACCATCAGGTTTTAACACTCTCCATATATCATCCCATAAATTATCCCATTTTAATCCTTTATCCCATTTACATCCAGTCATTTCAAATGGAGGATTTGTATATAATAAATTAAATGTATCTGATGGCAGTTTCTTTATTACTTCGTGTATATCTCCTTTTATAATATTCATTATACTATAAGATATATAAAAAATAATTTAATCGAATGTCATAATATATGGTTCACTAAATTTAATAAATTTAATACTATCATATCTTTTACTGCCTTTTCTATGTTTTGGCGTTCTAATACCCATTCTGATTTCTTGAAGGTATTTGCGTTGATATTTACGCATTTTCTCTTTATTCTTCTCATAGTATATTTTGTTATAAGTTTCTGCCTCCGCAACTCTCTTAATAAATTCTATGTAATGTTCGTCTATTTTTTCACAATCACCTTTTTTCTTCATATATAATATTAAAATATAATTATTTATGATCCGCAGTTTTATTTTGCGTATTGTCCACCGGTTCTAGCGGTTGTTTTTTTTTCTGCTGTGGTTCTATTGTTTTTGTTGTCGTCGGTTGCGGAGTACTGTCATATCTTACAATTTTATATAAAACTGCACAATTTTCATCAAATAAATCAGGGTTCGGAGATTTATCATTCGGTAATAAAACTGCTGTTGTAACTTCTGTTAAAACTCTATCTTTTGTTATGGTAAATTCAATACCACTATCATATTGATAAAGAAAATCAGAGGCAGAATAATTTTTATTACACTGACCGACTAGTGTATTTCTATTACCTTTATTAGAATACCAATTAGAACTATCAATAATATCAGACCATATATTATAATAAGGACTATCCGCTAGTTGAGGTAATCTTCTTGCTGTTAAAGGTAATCCATTACTTAACATCTCATAAGTTTCAGGAGGCGTTACTTCTCCGCCCGGATTAGCGTGTGTATTAAATGTTAGACCTGGCGTTTCATAATTATAACACTGATTATAAAACCCCTTGCCACTTTCTCCATGATGAACGCTAGATAAACCTCCGCTTGTCATCGCCATATCAGTTGTTAGTTCTTGTGTTGTTGAAATACCCATTAATGCTGTTGTTTTATCTACTCCTGGTTTTAATGAATATTCTCCATCGTCGTATGCTATATCTTCAAGAGGAAAAAAAGACAACCATTTACTATCGTCCGTCCATTGCGTCATTTCAAACCCCAATCTACTCCATATTGTTTTTCTCCATTCTTGTAATGCTATTTCATTAGATGCCCAATATTCATTAAATTTATATGTTGTTCTTTTTGTTCTTGCTTGTCTTTTTTCTGTATCTGAACCATTCTCCATTTTATCAACAATATCTTTACCGATGGCACTATTTACCGAACAATATAACCAAGCAGGATTTGTCACAGCAATACCTCCTATGGCACTTTTAGGGTATACACCGAATTGAATAGCATTACGATTAAACACAGTTGCTTCTTCTCCTCGATTTTCACTAGGGTCATCTTTTGTAGGATCAGGATAATTAGGAATTCTATAAGGTGCGTGTAAATTATTTATTGTAAATCTTGATTTTTGTGCGTCCCATTGTAATGTAGGAACAGCACCTAAAAATTGTGCTTGATTTACGAAATCGTGTTTCGTAGCACTGCTGTCGTCGGTAAATGTTTGTGTTGAAATCCAATGCTCGTCTAGTCCCAACATTATTGCTTTTGTAACTGCATTACCATCGGTTATTTGATCTTCTACAATATCTTTTGAGATTTTCATTTGTAAAAACATATTACTATCGCCATCAGCGTCGGATAATGTTAAATCATCCGTCGGTATGGCAATCATACATTCACTATCCGTATTACATAAACCGGGATATTCACTATTTTCTCTTAAATTATCATCTCTTAAATAATCAAATGGGTCTTTACCGCTTGTTTGACGACCAGCAAATTGTTCTGAGATCATAGTGGCAAGATTATCAGGAGAATACGAACCTGCAGGTATAAAGATTGTTTGTTGTCCACATAAAAGTTCTAAATCATCGGCAAAATTACCCCAATAATAATAAGGAGTATTCGTATAACCGATTTTTGTTAATTCTAAACCACCGCCTCTTGTGTAACCATCACGATATAATTTTGTATTAGCACCATCATCCCCAGCAAAGAAGGAGTCATTATCAGTAATATAATAACAAAAATTTAAAGTTTCTGTAATATCTTCTGGTATTGAAATTGTTGAAACATTAGCACCTCTTTGATTTATTTGTGCTGATGCCATACTTACAACATCTCCTTTTCTTAATTGTAATCCACCATCCAAAGTATTTACCCACCTTAACTTATTTTCATCGTTATATTTACTGATTGACCTATTAGCATCTATACAATATGTAGTAGTCATTCTATTATATATTATACATAAATAAAAAAAAATAATTTTTTATCAAAAATGGCACAATATCTTTTTTTTATTTTATTATTATCAAAAATGGCAACAAGATATAAATAAGTTGTAGTGCCAAATTTGTTAATTTAAAAAGATACATCCACCTCTCCATTTCTTATCTGTAAAACTCTACTAATTTCAGAATGGATATGTAAATTGTAACTCTCACCGGCATACTTATCCGCTGTTGTATTCGGAGCATAACTTATTAAAAATTCAATAGGGTTTAAACCAACTAATAAACCATTACCAACAGAAACAGGATTAATTCTATCTTTTCTAAAATCGACAACAACCCAATTTAACTGACCTTGTAAATCTTCAACCCCTCCAAGTCCATTATCTTTTTCAACTGGTTCTGATTGTGTTTTATTTAAACTACTGCTGTACTGTCCATTATATAAATAAACCCTTTGTGCTGGTTCTGATGCCGACCATAAATAATATTGCCATCCTTGATTTTCAACATCTTCGGTGAAAATCGGAGCGTCATTAATTCTAACATTAAATTTTTTACTTGGCATATCTTTACTGCAAGCACGAGCATACCATACGCTTCTATGTTCTTGTCTTACAGATACATTTAATTTATGTAATTCGTGTCCGCTCATTTGAATTCTATGTGTTGTTTGTCCTTCTGATGCTTGTGCTGGTATATGTGTTTGATTATGAATTGTATCCGTATAATAAATGACATATCCTTCATTTGACTGGACTTGTTTTGTATATAAATCTTGTATATTTTGTGGATAGTATACATAATTAAGAACTAATTGTGGACTAGCAATTGTAATTGTTGGCATCGCTTGTGGGTCTTGATTAGCACCTGCGTCATTTGAAGAAGCAACAATATATTCTTCGGCATCCGCCCAAAATACTTCTAAATTTAATTGATATTCATTTCTTAATAAAAATAATGGGAACGCACACAGAGGATTTCTAAAAATCGGCAATAATTCAGATAAAGGAACTGAAACTTGTGTCGGTGTTGCCGATTGATGAGAAATTGCCATTCGCCACCCATCAGGAGTATTACCTTGATCTTGATTTGCGTATTCTGTGCCATCATATTCTAATCTACCTTCTGCGTCATATTGCCACATAGGATTACACCCCCATCTATATTTATCCCTATCGGTTCTTCGTGTAATTGTTTTAGCACACTGCCTTCTTGCTGAAACATAACCGACATAATCTATATCATGGACGACTTTTGTGCCATATCTTAATACTATTCTTTGTATTGCTCCAAGACCACCGCTTTGATTGTTTAATGCACAATCACCAGCACCTCCACTAGCAGAAAGATTAAATAACAATCGAGCATCTTTTTGTAAGAATGCTCTACTTTCAATATTAAATCTACAAGATGTAGTATTAGATGTTATAGGTTCTAGTACTGTTGTTAAAACATCAATACCATCAATTAAATCTATATTACTCAAAGGGTCTAATATTCTCTGTGCTTCTGTCATCTTATTTATATTATTATAAAATAAATTAATTTTTAATTTTAATTAATTTATTTTTATTTAAATTGTTATGTAAAAAATTTAAGAAGATACTACAACTTGTCCACCTCTAACACCTAATACATTTTGATTAATGAAAAATGAATACATACCAGTTGGCACTTCTGCTGTTGTGCCTAAATCGGATTCTAGATTAACTTGAAATACCGAATTTTGAAAACTCTCCCCTTGACCACCAGTTGTTGTAAATCTACATCCGACACCTTGATTTTGTCCTGCCCCATTTGATCTCTGTTGAAGATTAATATTTGAATGTTTAATATCGTTGAACGGCATAACTGCACTATTGTACTGTCTTAAAATTTGATTTGAAGAACCCTCCGAATCAGGTAAAGGAACTGGTCTTACTCTATAACTATTCGGTCTTAATTTACCACCTTTCGCAAATGATACTCTATTTAAATTATCTAATTGTGTCAAATCATCACAAGCATTCGCATAACTAGAAGCAGAAGAAGTGGCAAGGAAATTAGCAAAGAACCCAGTTACATTTGATAAACCTAGCGTTGTGCTTGTATTTTCATTTGACGAATTTAATACATTAAAATAACTCGAATATGTTTTAAAAGGTATAACTCTACCTTTTGCTGTGGGTTCAACGCTTCTCCATGAACCGACTAACGCAACTTCTCTTATAACTGCGTATGGAGATTGTGCTACTGCATTTGTGCCACTATATATTGTTGCGTCGGTGTTCATATTTAAAGTAAGATTTAGACCAGCAAAACCACCATCAGATAAATCAATAACATCATTACCGCTATTAAATAAACCAAGTGGTAATTGTAAAGAAAATGCTTGTCCTTCAAATCCGTTTCTGTTTGTTACATCAGCATCATTAAACGCCCACCCCATTAAATCGGTATTCATATCATTATCATCATTTAACATAGTATTAACTGATGCTGATAATCTATGAATATTATTAACTCTTTCAATTACTCTACCTTGTGTTTTACTTGCTACTGTCATCGTTTTAAAAACTCCGTTTAAACCTGCTTTTATCGGTGTATTATATTCAGTGGCATCTGCCTCGTCGTGAACACTGCCGTCAGAGTTATAAGAATAAAAATTACCAACTAATCTTACTTCTTCTATGATCTTATTTTGATTACTTAAACTAAATTTGATTTGACTTAAACCACTATTGTGACCGAATCCATCTGGACTTTGATTAATAGGTTTAAAAATAAAATATTGACGATTACCGAATACATTAGACATCTTATTTATATATATGGATGACATAAAAATAATTTTAATTAATTAATTTTTAATTAAAATTAAATTTATCAAAAATGGCACAATATCTTTATTATTATTTTTATCCAAATTTAGTAATCAACAACTAAACCTCTTTTACTGAAACCAGCACGTCTTGTATGGAATACGAAATTATGATATAATTGATTTTTTGATTTGGCAGAATAATTAATATTTAATGTGGGTTCTGTATTTGCCAACATACTAGTCGCTTTTAATGAACCGACTGCTCTACCGATACAAAATGCAGATGGCGTATTTGCTGATGCTGAATTTATAGTAGACCCATCTAATCTTTCACATTTAATACCAGCAACATTTAAACTTTTTTCAACTTCACGTTGCCATAATTTATATTTACCATTTTTTAAAGTTTGATCTCCCCTCGCACAAGGCACTCGTCTATCAGGCACTAATCTTGTTTTTAATAAATATTGATATTCTTTTTCTCCGTCTTCTCCATTTGCGGTAAATCCGTATTCTTGATTATTATCCACTTCTGCTAAATCTTGTGGAACTGATAATAAACTTACGCACCTTGTATTAATTGTGGGTATTCTCAAAGATGCTTGTAATTGAGAACTATTTAAAACTTGTTTGTAATTTGTTACAGAATAATAACGCCACGTTTTACCTGCTCCTTCTGAAACTCCTTTATTAAATTGTGCTAGTTGTTGAGATGATGGTGCTATAACTTGACATACCATTTTTACATTTGATATAGTCCAATCAGGTAAAGAATTACCAGTCGTATGACCTTCTACATTTACATCAGTTATTACATCAGCATCCACAAGAGTGATGGGAGTATTCAATTCTAGTACTGTTTCAAATGTCGTCGCTTTTCTTGTTAATGCTTTTACCGATGTTTCAACTGATGCTTGTGCTACTCCACCTTTCTTATAATGTACTGTTATAACTTGACCGACCTTTAAAGGAAATACGGATAATTCATCATAATCAGAGGCACTACCTTTAAAACTACTAAATTCTATTTTACTCCATTCTGTGCCTGATTGTATAAAATTATCACCATAATTCGTTTTCATAGTTACTAAATCTCCTATTGTTCTTGTGGGTGTTGTAGCGGTCGTTTGAACTACCGAAGATAATGGGAAAGCACTTTGTAAAACTGGTGCTAGATTAAGTTGTATATTAAGACCTCCTAATGCTACAACTGGACACATCGTATTACGTCCTAAATTACCTAAAACTCCACTTAATAAATTTAAATTCATTTTAACTTTTTGTGCCGTTATTTGTCCTCCTGCCCTTGTTTTTGCATTATCTAATAAATAAAAATTCTGATTATTGTTACTAATATAATATGCTCCAGCAGAAAAATCAGCGTCTTCACATCCAGTCGCTAAATCTTGTAAATTTCTATGGTCATCTTTATGTCTATTTCTCCATAATGTATTTGCTACCAAAAAATTATAACTATCAATACTTTCTAATGTTTCACCGCTATTTAATGATCTTATGTATAACTGATCTATATATCCATGTCCACCGCTCAAAGCATTACACATAGTAAAAACTTCTCCGCTATGTTCTACTTCAAAAGTTAAATAGGATTCGGCAGGATTAATAAAACCGATTGTTGCTGGTATATGAATTTCAACTCTATCGCCTGGTTTAAAAGCATTACCACCGATCGCATTAATTTCTATATTTTGTTCTGCTACACTTAATGATGGATTTGAAACTTGCAGTGCTGTCTGTTCTGTCATCGTTTATATTATTAGAAAATATATTTTATTTTAATTTTAATTAAAAATAAATAAAATAGTCGATTAAATAAACAAATATGATAGATTGTACTGTATAAATTAAATATGTATAATACTCCCACTCATACATTATATAGTATACAATATTAAATTTCTGCTGTTGTGGGCGTATATGTATCAGGACTTACCGATACTCCTGCTTGTGCTGGTAATACTTCTTTGTGAATATCGCCTAAATGTAATAATTCTTTAAAAGTTTGATATATACCATATACAACAGCACCTGCCTCACCAACCGGACCGAGAACTGACCCCAAAGTTAAATCTTCTCCTAAATCTTCTCCTAAATCCTCTCCTACATTCTCTCCAACATCTTCACCGACATCAGCACCGACATTTCTACCATCCGCTACTGCTTGTGGCACTTCGTCGGCAACTGCTGGTGCTTGAACTTGTGCGTCCCCTACGCCATCAACTGCAGTTGGCGGTGCGTCTGCTACTGTGGGTTCAATTGTGGGGACATCCTCCATACCATCTGCTACTTCTTGTGGTTGAGCATCTCTGCTACCAATATAATCAGGATGAAAAATATTATCAACCATACTACCATCAGGTTGCTCGAATTGTAAAGGTTCGCCAGTCGCCCCACCTTGTGCTTCTCTAATAGCACTTAACATTTGTGTCCCAGCGTCAAAATCAACACCAGTCATATCAACTACGCCATCTGCCATATCATCACCGACATCATCAACATCATCAATACCCCAATCAAAATGTGCTGTGGGCGTATTATCAATCGTCCCCATCTCTGATGCTCTTGTTAAACCTCCTGGTAAATCATCGTCAGCGTCTAATATACTTTGTTGTGCTGATGGTCTTATAGCATCAGTAATATTCCCCCAATCTCCCATCTCTTCTGCTGGAGCAGGTTGCATAATATCGTCAGCGTCCATATCTTGAAAATCTCCCCAATCATCAATAGGATCAGGATTAACTAAACCTTGATCTTCTGCTCCAGCGTCATCCACTGGCGGTGCTTGTTCATCTAAATCATCTTGTGCTGGGTTGCCGTCTTCTTGTGCGTCTTGATTTCGTTGTTGATCTTGACCTTGATTTCTTTGACCTCTCATTTTTTTATATTTAGAATAGACGCTTTTTAAACCTTTAATTGCTTCAAATCCTAATACACCTTCTATCACATCTTCACCGATTTTCGCTTTCGCTTCTGTTTCTGCTCTTTTTTCTTCATAATTTTCATTAACTAAATTTTGTAAATTTGATGCGTTATTTGATGCTTCTGCTAATTGTTCTTGATATTTCTGATAAACTGACATCTTAATATATAATTATGTAATATTTTATTAATAATTATATATATTAATTAAATTATCATCTCTTCTTCTGTATCACCTTTCTGCCATAATAAATCAGTATAATTTTTATAAGCACGAATACCTTTTAAATCTAAATTTAAAAAACTATATGGTTCACGTGTGGCATCTAAATAAATTTTTCTAAAATTATGTTTACCACCAAATAATTCAGCAAACTCCTCCTCCATTTTAATATATTCTTTTGTTGATTTTACTGCCCCTATTAAATAACCACTCGCATTTTGTCTTAATATGGGATGAGTCCCTTTACTTTTGAATGACTGGAGGGATATAATAATACTAATCCTAAAATGTCGATTACGTGACGCAAGATATTTAACCCTATTCATCGGTTCGCCCAACATATCATCAAT